>JRYG01003907.1_pt1 | contig 29100 bp, 28 predicted proteins | sample 235341 | NCBI WGS metagenome assembly JRYG01 (sample SAMN03074218, study PRJNA261478) | activated sludge metagenome | biome: Wastewater Treatment Plant; feature: Wastewater; material: Activated sludge; isolation source: activated biomass of a wastewater treatment plant treating hydrocarbon... ...
CCCGTTGCGGGTTCCAGGGCAAGTCGTAATTGATCAGCAGCGAGCAGAACTGGAGGTTGATACCCTCGGCGCCTGCTTCGGTACAGATGAGGATTTCAGCCGATTCGCGGAAATGGTCGACGAGGGCGGCCTTCATGTCGGCTGTTTTGGCGCCGGAAATGCGGCCGCTGCCATCGTGCTGTTGCAGCCAGTTCTGGTAGATGTGCTTGGAGTCCGGGTCGGTGTTGCTGCCGTTGAGGACGGCGATCTTGTCGGCGTAGCCGTTGTCGGCGAGCAGTTCCTTTAGGCGGCACTGGGTACGGACCGATTCGGTGAAGATGACTGCCTTGCGCTTGCCGCCCAGGCGCTCGGCAAAATCAAAGGCCTTGCCAAGCACGCGCAGCAAGGCGTCGGCCTTGGCATCGCGGGCAATGCGTTCGGCGAGGGCGCGGAAATTCTTTAGTTGGTTCACTTCCGCTGCCAGGGCTGCGGGATCGACGGTGTCTTCTTCATCAACACCTGCTTCGTCGCTCAGGTCGTCGAGTGCGTCGTAGTCTTCGAGTGCGGCTGCCAACGGTAGTTGTTTTTCCAGCCGTTCGATCATCGTGCTCAGGGTGCCCTGGATGGCATACGAAGACGAGGCCAGAATCTTGCGGATGACCAGCGTGACCAGATGCCGAGCGCCAGGTTTGATAGAGAGGATGCTTCCATCCTGCAGGTATTCGGAAACCTGCTTGTACAGATCGAGTTCTTCCGACGAGGGGCGGAAATCCTCGGTCAACGAGTAGCGGCGAGTGAATTTGATGCCTCCGATTTCCTGTACTTGCCGGCGCAAGGTACGTTTGCAGACGGTGCGCAGGCGTTCTCGCAGATTCTCGAATTCGGCGTCTTCGAGCTTCGGACGGCAATAGCGTGCCTTGAAAGCATCCAGGCTGCCGAAGAAGTGCGGGTCGATGATGGCGATCAGCCCGAACAACTCCTGCAGGTTGTTCTGCAGCGGCGTCGCCGAGAGCAGCAGCTTGGGACGTCCCTTGAGGGCAGCGTCGAGACGACTGGCAATCTTGGCGCTTTCGCCCTTGTAGAAATTACGCAGTTTGTGGGCTTCGTCGAAAACGACCAGGTCCCAGGGAACCGCCGCCAGTTCGTTTTGCTTGCGCGAGGCGAATTCGTAGGAGCAGATCACCACTGCCCGTTCGCCGAAAGCGGCTTCCACCAGAAAGGGATTGGGTGTGCCGTCGGCCTGTGCTTCTTTGAAGTTTCGGGCTTCCAGGATTTTTGACGGAAGCGAGAATTTCTCGATCAGTTCCTGGCTCCACTGCTTGCGCAAGGTGGCGGGAACGATGAGCAGCAGATGGCGTTTGCGCTCGGCCCATTTCTGGGCCAGGACGAGGCTGGCTTCTATGGTTTTGCCGAGGCCAACTTCGTCGGCCAGGATGACGCCATTGGATAATGGCGAAGCGAGGGCAAACAAGGCCGCATCCACCTGATGCGGGTTCATGTCCACCTTGGCGCCGGCGATGGTCTGGGTCAGCGCGTCGTCGGCAGCTCCTTCCAGCGACAGCCAGTGGGCGAGATAGCCGTGCTGATAGCGGGTGTACATCAGCCTTGGTCCTTTTTCTGGTATCCGTTCAGCGGATGAAATTCGTCACCCTTTGCTGTGCGTTCGAGAAACTCGCTGACGGCCTGACGGACCAGCCAGGCCAAGGAAAGCCCGTGTTTTTCGGCCATTTCCTGAAGACGCTGGAGCTGTTCCGGGGGAAGAGAAATGGTGGTGCGGATGGCCTTCATGATTAATCTTTGTGAATCACAGTGCATCATTTTATTTGAATGAAGTGAACATTGGCGTATTTTGAGAGCGGTAGTTGGTTTGAATTGCACCGGGGGTTCATAGACTCGACTCGGTCTGCTTTCTCTGTTTCTAATCGCCAATCAGAAAACGCTTACTTCACAGAACGTTGAGCAGCGCGCTGCCGACCTAGCTGACGCGCGCTGCAGGGAGACTCTGCTTTGAAGCACTACATTGAAATTGCCAAGCAGTACTTCGAATACATGGAAGGGTTGCACCACTATCCCCAAGGTCCAAAGCGATGAAAAACGTACTGGTTGGCAAGCGAGTTTTGCTCACGCAGGCAACTGAGTTCATGGGGCCGGCACTGCTTCAGGTGTTCCAAGAGCAAGGCGCTACCGTCCGGGCAAGCTCGGAAGAATTGTCCGAACCCGGTTCCGCTGAACAGGTTGTGCAGCAGGCGGGGGACTTTGATGTCTTGGTTGCCAACCTGGCATTCAAGGCTCCAACTACGCCTGCGCTTGAAGTCGGAGAGGACGAATGGAGACAGGTCTTTGCCGCTCTCGTTGATCCCTTGCCGAGGCTGATTCGAGCTGCCGCGCCTGCCATGGTCGGGCGTCGGTCGGGGAAAATTTTGGTCATCGGCAGCGCGTCCGCGCTGCGCGGCATAAAGCGAGCCTCCTCGTATAGCGCCGCTCGGGGCGCTCAACTGGCATACGTGCAATCGGTCGGCGTCGAACTCGCCCCGCACAACGTGCAAGTCAACGCGATCGCGCAGAACTTCGTCGACAACCCGACTTACTTTCCAGCCGACGTTCAGGCCAATCCACGGTTCCAAGAGCGGCTTGCCCGCGAAGTTCCGTTGGGTCGTCTCGTAGCTGCACGAGAAGATGCACTCTTTGCAGCCTATCTCTGTAGTTCCGCAGCCGATTGCTTCGTCGGCCAAGTGTTCCCGATCTGCGGCGGTTGGGCTCAGCGCTAGCGGCGCCGCCTCACCCTTCGCTCAAGCCGACCCGCGCCGGCAAGGACCTCTAGCCGCCCAGAGCCCAGAGCCCAGAGCCCAGAGCCCAGTACCATGATGCCCCTCTCGGCCAGTGGGGCTCGCCTCCACGGCCGGCTCAACTCAATGCGTTGAAGCTGTAGAAAACCCCCTTTTGATGCGGATTTCGGGGCGACAAATGGCGCGGTTTCGTATACCCGATACTCGTTGGAGCCTTAATATTCCAATGAGCTCACGGCACGATTCAGCCATGAACGCTATTTTTCTACAGCGTCGTTAAAGCCATACCATGGGAACCACTCTAGCCGGCATCGCATTCAAACCCACCCGCCCGGTGGATGATTTCCGCGCTCTTGTTTCCAAGCTGTGCGGGGAAGAGGCTGTTGCTGTGGAGCAACCTGTTGCCGGTGGGTTCGATATCAGGGACCACGCTGATGTGATGGTGCTGGTGTTTGGTGAGGTTTGCTTTATCTGCAACAACGATATTGCGTGGGGTCTGCTGGAGAAGCCGGCTTCCGATGTGGCATTCACGCACCAGGCGCTTGGATGCCCTGATTCTTTCATGGTCTTTTGCCGCTATGACTCGGGCGGTAGTTACGGCTACGCCTTGGTGGAGAAGGGTGAAAGAGTCCGATCGAGGCTGCAGACGACGGATGTTCCGGGGTTGCCGCCGTTGATTGAATTCGGCGAGCCACTGGATAGCGAAAAGCGTTGGTTGGCGGCGCCCTATTATTTCGAGGATGAGGATGGTCCGGAGGACGAGCGGGAGAAGATCTTCTATCAGGGCGAGCCGGCGATTGAGGTGCCGGAGTATTTCCTCACCAGCCGGATGCTTGATGAAGCGCTTGTGAGCCGATTCGGGGTTTGTCCGTGGAATACGGACGTCAAGCCCGTCTGCCATATGTTCAGGCTCACCGGCGCCAGGAAGCCTTGGTGGCGGCTGTGGTAGCGGGGGGAGCGGCCCTCTGCGGCCGGGGAGCGTGCTTGGCTGGGGGGAGGGCTCCACGCAAGTTCCACAGGCTGCTGGCCTTGGGTGCCACAGCCATCTGATCGGGAGGCTTTTATGCCCTTTCAAGCCGAACCTGGCGTCATCCGTTGGCGCATGCACTTTGCCTCTCCTCCGGCGCGGGTCTACGCCGCCTTGGCCACGGACCCTGGTCGCGCGGCCTATTGGGCCGAGGCGGCGCCGGAGGTGGATGGTGTTGTCACCTTTCACATCCTCAATTACGCGCCCTGGGCGGGGCGTATCCTGAAGCGCGTGGTGCCCTCGCTGTTCGCGGTTGAGTACTTCGGAACGGTGGTGGAATTCTCCCTCGCCAGCGACGGGGCAGGGGGGACCGATCTGTCGCTCGTGGCCAGCCAAGTGGATGCGTCCATACACTGGGAGATGGTTGCGGGCTGGGTGTCGGTCCTCATGGCGATGAAGGCGGCGGTGGACCATGGCGTCGATCTGCGCAATCACGATCCCGCCCGCTCCTGGAGCGATGGCTATGCCGACAACTGAGCGCCGCCGAGGCGAATGCAGTGTCAGAAACGAGAACCAAGGAAGACACAATGAGCGAGCACGCGACCCCGGGTTTTCTGCGGTCGGAGATCACCCTTGATCTGCTGAACCGGCGGGGGGTGGGGCATTTTCCCGGCTTGATCGGGGTGGAGATTCTGGCGTTGGAGGAGGGGCGGCTGACGAGCCGGCTGCGGGTGCGGCCGGACCTGATGGCGCCGAATGGTTTTCTCCATGCGGCCACGGTGGTCGGGCTGGCGGATACCACCTGTGGTTATGGCACGGTGGCGCACCTGCCGGCGGGCGCCCGCTCCTTCACCACCATCGAGCTGAAGAGCAACTTCCTGGGTACGGCGCGGGAGGGCTACATCCTGTGCGAGGCGCGGGCGGAGCACCTGGGGCGCACCACCCAGGTGTGGGATGCCCGGGTAAGCAGCGAGAGCGGGGCGGGCATGGCGCTGTTCCGCTGCTCCCAGATGATCCTCTGGCCGCGTTAGGCCCGCCGTCCGGCGTTGCCGCCGGGTGTGCCCTCAGGCGAGGATTTCCTGCAGCGCGGACACCAGGGCCTGGCACTCCTCGCGGGTGCCGATGGAGATGCGCAGGTGCTGGTCGATGCGGGGCAGGCGGAAGTGGCGGACGATGATGCCGCGGCTGCGCAGGGCTGCCGCCAGCTCGGCGGCGTCCCGCCCCGGGTGGCGGACGAAGACGAAGTTGGCGGCGGAGGGCAGCACGGCGAAGCCCAGCGCCGTGAGTTCGGCGCCGAGCCATTCGCGGCTGGCCACGACCCGGGCGCAGGTGTCGCGGAAATACCCGTCCGCCTCGAAGGAGGCGGCGGCGCCGGCGATGGCGAGGCGGTCGAGGGGGTAGGAGTTGAAGCTGTTCTTGACCCGTTCCAGTGCCTCGATCAGATCCGCCTGCCCGACCGCGAAGCCCACCCGCAGCCCGGCCAGGGAGCGGGACTTGGAGAGCGTTTGCACCACCAGCAGGTTGGGGTGGCGGGCGACCAGGGGGATGGCGGATTCGCCGCCGAAGTCCACATAGGCTTCGTCCAGCACCAGCAGGCAGTCCGGCCGGCTGGCGAGCAGGCGCTCGATTTCGGCCAGGGGCAGGAGCCGCCCGGTGGGAGCGTTGGGGTTGGGGAAGATGATGGCGCCGGGGCCCTCGCCGGGGGCGAGGTAGTCATCGACACGGATGGAGAAATCCTCGGCCAGCGGCACCAGCGCGTAGTCCACCCCGTAGAGGCCGCAGTACACCGGGTAGAAACTGTAGGTGATGTCGGGGAACCACAGGGGGCGCGGCTGCTTGAGCAGCCCCATGAAGGCGTGGGCCAGCACTTCGTCCGAACCGTTGCCCACGAACACCTGGCCCGGCGGGATGCCGTGGTAGGCGGCGATGGCGGCTTTGAGGCGGTCCGCGTTCGGGTCCGGGTAGAGGCGCAGGCTGTCGGCGGCTTCGCCCCGGATGGCGGTGAGCACCTCGGGGGCGGGGCCGTAGGGGTTTTCGTTGGTGTTGAGCTTGACCAGATTGGCCAGCTTGGGTTGCTCGCCCGGCACATAGGGGGTCAGCGTGTGGACCAGCGGGCTCCAGAATCGGCTCATGGGTGTCGGCTTGGGCGCAATGGGGAGCACGCGATGTTATCATGGCCCCTGTTTTCACCCGGCCTTGCCCCCAATCCCGCGGGTGATGGCCCACATCCCTAGCCCCATGCGTCAGATCGAGATCGTCCGCAACACCCTGGAGACCCAGATCCGCGTCAAGCTGGATCTGGATGGCAGCGGCAAGTCCGTGCTCGCCACCGGCATCCCCTTTTTCGACCACATGCTGGACCAGATCGCCCGGCATGGCATGGTGGATCTGGAGGTGGACGCCAAAGGGGATCTGCACATCGACGGCCACCACACGGTGGAGGATGTGGGCATCACCCTGGGGCAGGCATTTGCCAAGGCGGTGGGCGACAAGAAAGGGCTGACCCGCTATGGGCACGCCTATGTGCCGCTGGACGAGGCGCTCTCCCGGGTGGTGATCGATCTTTCCGGCCGGCCGGGGCTGACGCTGGAGGCGGAGTTCGCCCGGGCGATGATCGGCAGCTTCGATACCGAGCTGGTGTTCGAGTTCTTCCAGGGCTTCGTCAACCATGCGCTGGTCACACTGCACATCGACAATCTGCGCGGCCGCAACGCCCACCATCAGGTGGAAACGATTTTCAAGGCATTCGGGCGTGCGCTGCGCATGGCCGCTGCGCCCGATGCGCGGGCCGCGGGCACTGTGCCCTCCACCAAGGGCAGCCTGTAGCGCCGCACCTGTTTTCTTACTCCGGTTACCGTTTTCGGAATCTTCCACATGACGACCCTCGCAATCGTCGACTACGGCATGGGCAATCTGCGCTCCGTTGCCAAGGCCATCGAACACGTTGCCCCCGCCGGGACCCGGGTGCTGGTCACCCACGATCCGGCGGTGGTGCTGGCGGCGGACCGGGTGGTGGTGCCCGGCCAGGGGGCCATGCCCGACTGCATGCGCGAGCTGGGTGCGCGGGGGCTGCAGCAGGCGGTGGTGGAGGCCGCGGCGACCAAGCCTTTCCTTGGCATCTGCATTGGCCTGCAGATGCTGTTCGCCCACAGCGAAGAAGGCGATGTGCCCGGACTGGGCATCTTCGCCGGCGAGGTGAAGCGTTTCCCGCGTGCGCGCATGGAGGCGCCGGATGGCAGCCGCCTGAAGGTGCCGCACATGGGGTGGAACCGGGTCAGCCAGTCAGGCGCCCATCCGCTCTGGGCGGGGATTGCCGAGGGCGAGCGCTTCTACTTCGTGCACAGTTACTACGTCTGCCCCGCCGAACCGGGCCTGGTGGCCGCGACGACCGAATATGGGCTGGCCTTTACCTGCGCCATAGCCCGAGCTAATATCTTTGCCGTTCAGTTTCATCCTGAAAAGAGCGCCCACGCTGGCTTGACGCTGCTTTCCAACTTCACCCGCTGGAATCCCTGACGCAGTGTCCGGTCCCCTTTCCCCACCCGTTTTTCCCTTGATCCTGCTCGTATGCTGCTGATACCCGCGATCGACCTCAAGGACGGCTCTTGTGTTCGTCTAAAACAAGGCGACATGGACGACGCCACTGTGTTTTCCGAAGACCCGGTGGCCATGGCCCAGCACTGGCTCGCCCAGGGCGCGCGCCGCCTGCACCTGGTGGACCTCAATGGTGCGGTGGCCGGCAAGCCCAAGAACGAGCCAGTCATCAAACGCATCGTTGCCGCCGTGGGCGAGGATGTGCCCATCCAGCTCGGTGGCGGCATCCGTGACCTGGATACCATCGAGCGCTATCTGGACGATGGCATCAGCTACGTGATCATCGGCACCGCCGCGGTCAAGAATCCGGGCTTCCTGCACGATGCCTGCGGCGCCTTCCCGGGCCACATCATGGTCGGGCTGGACGCGCGGGACGGCAAGGTGGCGACGGACGGCTGGTCCAAGATGACCGGGCACGACGTGGTGGACCTGGCCAAGAAGTTCGAGGACTACGGTGTCGAGGGCGTGATCTACACCGATATCGGCCGGGACGGCATGTTGTCGGGCGTGAATATCGAAGCCACGGTGCGTCTGGCCCGCGCCCTGCGCATTCCCGTGATCGCCAGTGGTGGCATTGCCACCCTGGAAGATGTGCGGGCCTTGTGCGCGGTGGAGGACGAGGGCATCACCGGGGCCATCACCGGGCGCGCCATCTACGAGGGCACCCTGGACTTCAAGGCCGGCCAGGCGCTGGCCGATGAGCTGGAGGGCCAAGGCGAGGCCTGAATGCTTGCGGGGCGGGCCGTGCTGCCCGCCTGCGCTTCGGCCCCTACCTGACGATCATGCTTGCCAAACGGATAATTCCCTGCCTGGATGTGAAGGCGGGGCGTGTGGTCAAGGGCATCAACTTTGTCGGCCTGCGCGATGCGGGCGATCCGGTGGAGATTGCCCGCCGGTACGACGAACAAGGTGCCGACGAGCTTACCTTTCTCGACATCACCGCCAGTTCCGACGACCGGGACATCATCCTCCACGTGGTGGAGCAAGTGGCGGAGCAGGTCTTCATTCCCCTGACGGTCGGCGGCGGCATCCGCACTGTGGAGGATGTGCGCCGGCTGCTCAACGCCGGGGCGGACAAGGTCAGCATCAATACCGCCGCGGTCCATAATCCGCAACTGGTGGCGGACGCCACCGGCAAAGTGGGCTCCCAGTGCATCGTGGTGGCCATCGACGCCAAGCAGGTGGCGGATGGCCGCTGGGAGGTGTTCACCCACGGCGGGCGCAACCCCACCGGGCTGGATGCCATCGAGTGGGCGCGCAGGATGCAGTCCCTGGGGGCGGGGGAGATCCTGCTCACCAGCATGGACCGGGACGGCACGCGCAATGGTTTCGATTTGGCCCTGACGCGCGCGGTGGCCGAGGCGGTGGAGATTCCGGTCATTGCCAGCGGCGGGGTGGGCAATCTGGCCCATCTGGCCGACGGCGTTCAGCAGGGCAGAGCCGATGCGGTGCTGGCCGCCAGCATCTTTCATTTCGGCGAGCATACGGTGCGGGAGGCCAAGGAGTTCATGCGGGCCCGGGGTATCGAGGTGCGGCTCTGAGGCAGGCGCCGACAGGCAAGGGAAGAGTGATGAAATCCGCCAAATGGCTCAACGAAGTGGTGTGGGACGAACACGGCCTGGTGCCGGTCATCGCCCGCGAAGCGGCCACCGGGGATGTACTGATGTTCGCGTGGATGAACCGGGAAGCCCTGGAGATCACGGCCCGCGACGGGCGCGCGGTGTATTGGTCGCGTTCGCGTCGGAAGCTGTGGTTCAAGGGCGAGGAATCGGGCCATGTGCAGCGGGTGGTGGACATCCGCACCGACTGCGACAAGGACGTGATCCTGCTGACCGTCGAGCAGCTTGGCGGCATCGCCTGCCACACCGGCCGTCACAGTTGCTTCTTCCACACGCTGGACGACGGGCATTGGCAGGAAAGCGAACCTGTTTTGAAAGACCCTAAGGAAATCTACAAATGATCGATCTGGAAGTAATGCATCGGGTTAACGCCACCCTTGTCGAGCGCAAGAAGGCCGATCCGGATTCGTCCTACGTTTCCGGGCTGTACGCCAAGGGAACGGACGCCATTTGCAAGAAAGTGGCGGAAGAGGCGGCGGAAGCCATCATGGCGGCCAAGGACGGGGATCGTCTGCATCTGGTGTGGGAAGTGACGGATGTGTGGTTCCACACCCTGGTGCTGCTGAACCATTTCGGCCTGGGCGTGGACGACGTGGTGGCCGAGTTCCGCCGGAGGGAAGGTGTCTCCGGCGTCGATGAGAAGAAGTCCCGCCAGTCCTGATCCGGCCTGCGCGACCCCCGCGGCCGCGCCCCTGCGAGTGTCCCTGATGCTCGCGGGGGCGCGGCCGCGGTTACAATTTCGCCCGCATCCAGGCGTTCAACGTCGGCGTATTTCGAGGTAAAAGCATGGACGACTGCATTTTCTGCAAGATCGTGAGGGGTGAAATCCCCGCCCGGAAGGTGTATGAAGACGATCTGGTGCTGGCCTTCAATGACATCCATCCGGCGCGCCCCGTGCATGTGCTGGTGATCCCGAAGAAGCACATCACCTCGCTGGCGCATGTGACGGCGGAAGACGAAGTGGTGCTCGGGCGCCTGCTGGCGGTGGCCAACCGTATTGCCTGCGAGGCGGGCAGCCCGGACGGTTTCCGTTCCATCATCAATACCGGGCGGGTGGGGCAACAGGAAGTTATGCACCTGCACATGCATGTGGTGGGCGGCCCTGATCCGGTCGGCCCGATGCTCAAACGGCTGCAATAAGGAGACGGCGATGGGTTCTTTCAGCATCTGGCACTGGTTGATCGTGCTGGTGATCATTCTGCTGGTGTTCGGCACCAAGAAACTGCGCAACATCGGGTCGGACCTGGGGGGCGCGGTCAAGGGTTTCAAGGAAGGCATGCGCGAGGGGGGCGACGCTGCCTCGTCCGGCAGCGCCCAGCAGTTGGGCACTGGCCAGACCGTGGATGCCGAGGTCAAGGACAAGACCCGCACCTGAGCCTTCTGCACGCCGCGGCGGCCCTCCGCCCCGCGGTCTTCCCGAGTTGATTCAGCGGTGCCCCGGGGCACCGGTACTTGATCGCGCGCATGTTCGATATCGGTTTTTCCGAGCTGATGGTGATTGGCCTGGTGGCCCTGGTGGTACTGGGGCCCGAGCGCCTGCCCAAGGTGGCGCGGACGGTCGGCCATTTGCTGGGCCGTGTCCAACGCTATGTGAACGACGTGAAGTCGGACATCAACCGGGAAATGCAGCTGGACGAGTTGCGCAAGCTCCAGTCGCAAGTCCAGGAGCAGGCGCGCACGGTGGAAAACTCCATCCGCCAGGGCGTGGGCGAAGTGGAGTCCAATCTCAACAAGGCCGCCTCCGAGTTCGAGCAGTCGTTCCAGCCCGCAGCGGACGCGGCGTCTGCTGCGGACCCGGTGCCGGCAGCGGCCGAGCCGGTACTGCCCCTTGAGCCGGCCCCGCCCAAACGCCGCGCATTCGTGGCCAAAGCGTCGGCGCCGTGCGACGGCGAAGGAGGCCAGTGAGCGTGGATGCGCAGGAAACTTTCATCTCCCATCTGGTGGAGTTGCGTGACCGGCTGATCCGTGGGGCCGGGGCGGTGTTGCTGGTGTTTGTCTGCCTGATGCCCTGGGCAGGGGATATCTACGACCTGCTGGCCCAGCCCATGATCGGGACCCTGCCGGAAGGCACGCGCATGATCGCCACCGGCGTGGTCACGCCCTTCTTTGTCCCGGTCAAGGTGACGCTGCTGGTGGCCTTCGTCATCGCGCTGCCGGTGGTGCTCTACCAGGCCTGGGCCTTTGTCGCCCCCGGGCTGTATACCCATGAAAAGCGCCTGGCGTTGCCGCTGATCGTGGCCAGCACCCTGCTGTTCATGGTGGGCATGGCCTTCTGTTATTTCTTCGTTTTCGGCACGGTGTTCCGCTTTATTGCCGAATTTTCCCCCAAGAGCATCACGCCGGCGCCGGATATCGAGCAGTACCTGGGATTCGTGATGACCATGTTCGTGGCCTTTGGTGTCACGTTCGAAGTGCCGGTGGTGGTGATCGTGCTGGTGCGCCTGGGCCTGGTCACCGTGGCTCAGCTCAAGGAGGCGCGTCCGTACATGATCGTGGGCGCCTTTGTGATCGCGGCGGTGGTCACGCCGCCTGATGTCATGTCGCAACTGCTGCTGGCGGTCCCCCTCTGTCTGCTCTACGAGCTGGGGATCTTCCTGGCCCGCTTCATCTCCGTGTCTGCAGACAAGCAGGCGGACAACCTGCCCGCCGTGGCGGAAGAACGGCGGGACTGAACCGGCTCCGGTTCCAGCTCCCGCCCGGGCTTACTCGTTGCCGTTCTCCGCGTCGCGCCGGGCGGCCGGGCGTTTGCCGATGGCCACTTCCACGTCCGCCTCGTCCTTGCCCCGGCGCACCCGCAGCTTGGCGGCCTTGCCCGGCGGCAGGGCGGCAATCAGGTCCAGCATCATGTGCCGGTCCTTGACGGTCCGGTTTTCCACCGCCATCAGCACATCACCCGGGCGGATGCCCGCGCGGTCGGCGGGGCCCCCGCGCATGACGCCGGCGATGAGTGCGCCCTCCGTGCCCGGCAGCCCGAACGATTCCGCCAGATCGGCCGTGATCTCCTGAACCTCGACGCCGATCCAGCCCCGGGTGACCGCGCCGGTGCGGATGATCTGCTCCATCACCGAGCGGGCCAGGGAGATGGGGATGGCGAAACCGATGCCCAGCGAGCCGCCGGTGCGGGAGTAGATGGCGGTGTTGATGCCCACCAGGTTGCCCTGGGAGTCCACCAGCGCGCCGCCCGAGTTGCCCGGATTGATGGCCGCGTCGGTCTGGATGAAGTCCTCGAAGGTGTTGATGCCCAACTGGGTGCGGCCCAGGGCGGAGATGATGCCCATGGTCACGGTCTGGCCCACGCCGAAGGGATTGCCGATGGCCAGGGCCACGTCACCCACCCGCAGGCTTTCCGGGTCGGCAAAGGTAATGGCCTGCAGGGGCGCGCCGGCGCTGACCTGCAGCACGGCGAGATCGGATTCCGGATCGGTGCCCACCGTCCGCGCCTTGAGCTTGCGCCCGTCGTTGAACGCCACTTCGATCTCGTCGGCTGCTTCCACCACGTGGTTGTTGGTCAGGATGTAACCTTCCGGGCTCACCACCACGCCGCTGCCCAGGCCGGCGGCGCGCTGGGGCCCCTTGTCGCGGCGGTCCCCGAAAAAGCGCTTGAACAGCGGATCGTCGCTGAAGGGGTGGCGCTGGGCCTTCACCTCCTTGCTGGTGAAGATATGAACCACCGTCGGGAGCGAGCGGCGGGCCGCCTCGGCAAAGCTGGTGACGTTGCGCGGGTTGCCATCGTTGGCCAGCTGGCGGGAGACGGTGGTGGTGGTCACCGTCGTACCCTTGTCCTGCGCCGGCAGCCATTCCGGTTTCAGGGTTTGCAGAACAAAAAGGGCGGCCACCGCCACGGTGACGGCCTGCGCAAAAGTGAGCCACAAGCGGCGCATAATTCGTCAGGTCAGGAAATTAAAGGGCGGGTGCGTCTTCAGCTCCGGCTGGCCGGCCCGCTGCCGGCTGTTGATCCATACTGCGCAAGCGCAGAAGAGCAAGACACATGCAAAGACAGGAACTGCAGGGCTATCTGGACCGGATGCTGGATGTCGCACGGTTCAAGGATTATTGCCCAAACGGGTTGCAAGTGGAAGGACGGGCGGAGATCTGCCGCGTGGTCACGGGGGTGACGGCCAGTCAGGCTTTGCTGGAGGCGGCGGTCGCCCGGGGGGCTGACTGCGTGCTGGTACATCACGGCTACTTCTGGCGGGGGGAAGACAGCCGCGTCGTCGGGCTGCGCCGGCAGCGGCTGGCCACCCTGATCCGGCACGACATCAACCTCTTCGCCTATCACCTGCCCCTGGATGCGCACCCGGAAGTCGGCAACAACGCCCGCCTGGCGGCCCTGCTCGGGTGGCAGCCCACGGGGCGCTTTGGCGAGCAGGACATGGGCTGGCTTGGCGAGTTGCCGGAACCCGTGCCTGCGGCCGAGATTGCCCGCCTGGTGGGCGCTGTGTTGGGGCGGGCGCCGCAGCTGCTGGGCCCCGGCAGTGCCCGTGTGCAGCGCCTGGCCTGGTGTTCCGGTGGTGCCCAGGGGTATTTCGAGCAGGCGATCGCCGCGGGCGCCGAGTTGTATCTGAGCGGCGAGGCCTCCGAGCCCACCTGGCATCTGGCCCAGGAGAGCGGTGTGCCCTACCTGGCCGCCGGCCACCACGCCACGGAGCGCTACGGCGTGCAGGCGCTGGGGGCGCATCTGGCCCAGGCGTTTGGGCTGGAGGTGGACTTCGTCGACTTGCCCAACCCGGTATAGAGGAGCGTTGCCATGACTGCCGAGCTCTCTCCCCGGCCCGCCACGGCCCCGGTTCCGCTCCGCCTGCGCCTGCTGGGCTGGTTCTGGATCATGGTGGGCGGCTTTCTGCTGCTGGCGGCGCTGATGGAAGCCGTCGCCCATTTTGCCTACCACCGCTGGTCGGCGGACTGGATGGCCGCCGCGGGACTGACGGCGGCCGACATGCAGGGCGGGGGCAATCTGCTGGTGGGGCTGATCGATGCGCTGCCCTGGCTTGCGCTCGGGCACGGCGGCGTGGCCCTGCTGGCGCTGCTGGCAGCCAGCCAGTTGTTGCGCCGGCGCGCCTGGGCCCGGCCGATGCTGGCCTTCCTGTCCTGGCTGGTGCTGATCCACGTGGTGCTCCTGGGCGGGTTCTGGCTCTATCTTTGGATCACCCTGATGGGCGAAATTCCCCAGGCGGGGTTGCCGTTTCACCTGCTGTCCTTCCGCCTCCTGGGGGCCGGCATCACCCTCTTTGCCCTGGCGCTGGCCGTCGTGCCCTTGCTCACCGCCGCCTGGTATCTCGGTTCCCGCGGTGTGCGCCAGGCGCTGGAGCCCCTGCGGCCGATGGACCCGGAGCAGCGGGCGCGCATGGAGGCCGTGGCCCGTTTGCCCACGCCGCCGGGGGTGTAACCGGGCGCGCCCCGCGGGTTCGTCAGCGGCGGTTGCGGTGCACCGTGATGGTGCCGATGGCGAACGGGGGGCGCGACGGCCAGCGGGTTGTCGGCGGGTCATTTGCGGGGAACAGGGCCCGGAGTGACCAAGATGGGGTGGTATTGCGCCAGCACGGTGCAGTAAAGAGTCTTCTGTCTTTGATCCATGCAAAAAAGAGCCATCGGGCTTTTCATTCTGGGGCGCGAATTATGTGGTGCGCCCAAATACGGGGCTGTTTTTGTGTGAGTCGCACTAATCAGGAGCGTCGTGCGGGGGCGGTAGCCGACCGGGATGCCGCGGGTGTCCAACCCGGTGCGCGGGTGCCACCGGGAGAAACCTTGTTCGTTCGCCGAAAAATCATGGAGTTGGAAGAAAATTTCGGGCGCTGACGCACCGCCCGTGCGCATCAGGCTCATTCCTTGCTGTTGCCCGCGCTCATCGACGGATTCACTCTTTTGGAGCGCTCATGAGCAAAGGCTTCCTCAAGGCGGGGCATACACCGACCCTGCTGGCCGCTTTCCTGTACTTCGATCTGGCGTTCATGGTCTGGGTGATCCTGGGCCCCCTGGGCGTGCAGATCGCCAAGGATCTCAATCTTTCCCACGCCGAGAAGGGCCTGATGGTGGCCACGCCGGTGCTGGCCGGCGCGCTGCTGCGGATCGTCATGGGCGTGCTGGTGGATCACCTCAAACCCAAGAAAGCCGGTGCCATCGGGCAGGTGATCGTGATCGCCGCCCTGGCCTATGCCTGGCAGTTCGGCGTTCACTCCTTCCAGGACACGCTGATACTCGGGGTGTTCCTGGGAGTTGCGGGTGCCGCTTTCGCGGTGGCGCTGCCCCTGGCTTCCCGCTGGTATCCGCCCGAGCACCAGGGCACGGCCCTGGGGATCGCCGGGGCCGGCAACTCCGGCACGGCCCTGGCCGCACTCTTCGCGCCGGGGCTGGCGGCGGCCTTCGGCTGGGTCAACGTCTTTGGGCTGGCGCTGATTCCCCTGGCGCTGGTGTTCGTGCTCTATCTGGTCATGGCCAAGGACGCCCCCGAGTGTCCGCCGCCCAAGCCCCTGTCCGATTACTTCAAGATCCTCAAGGACAAGGACGCCTGGTGGTTCATGTTCTTCTACAGCGTCACCTTCGGCGGTTTCGTAGGCCTGGCTTCCTCGCTCACCATCTACTTCAACACCCAGTACGGGCTCGATGCCAAGACTGCCGGTTTCTACACCGCCGCCTGTGTGTTCGCCGGTTCCCTGGTGCGGCCCATCGGCGGCAACGTGGCGGACCGGATCGGTGGCATCAAGAGCCTGTCGGTGATGTACATCGTTGCGGCGATCTTCCTTTCCATCGTGAGCTTCAACCTCCCCACCTCCTGGATGGCCCTGGCGGCCTTCGTGGGCGCCATGCTCGCCCTGGGCATGGGGAACGGCGCGGTGTTCCAGCTCGTGCCCCAGCGCTTCCGCAAGGAAATCGGCGTGATGACCGGGCTGGTGGGCATGGCCGGCGGGGTGGGGGGCTTCTATCTGGCGTCCAGCCTTGGTTACAGCCGGCAGATGACCGGCTCCTACCAGGCGGGTTTCCTCATCTTCGCGGCGCTGGCCCTGCTCGCCTTTGCCGGGCTGTCCGGCGTCAAGGGGCGCTGGCGCACCACCTGGGGCGCGCCGCATCTCACCTCGGCCCGCATCTGACGCCGCCCTCCGGGTTGTGGCCTAATTTCCCTTCCATTCACAACCCGGAGCTGCCCATGTCTGCTTATCTGATCGGCCACATCACCGTGCTCGACCCCGACCGCTGGCAGGCATACCGCGCCGCCGTGCCCGCCACCCTGGCCCCCTGGGGGGGCGAACTGATGTTTCGCGGGCGGCTCACAACCGTGCTGGCGGGCCGCCACGACGGCCAGGACACGGTGGTGATCCGCTTTCCCGACCCCGGCGCGCTGGCCGCCTGGCACGCAAGCCCCGCCTACCAGGCGCTGGTGCCCCTGCGCGAGTCCGCCGCCCGGGTCACGCTGCTCGCCTTCGATCCTGCCTGATCCGCCGTTCCCATGCCCAAGCCCCAGCTTCAGGCCCGTATCGGCCACGCCTCCCTCACCGGGCCGCGGCCCCGCAACGAGGACTTCTGCGGCGCCACCACGCCGTCGGTGGCGGAACTGGAGGCCAAGGGCCTGCTGGCCGCGGTGGCCGACGGGGTGGGGGGGCACGCCAATGGCCGCGAGGCGTCGGAATACACCGTGCGCGGCCTGCTGGCGGATTACTACGCCACCCCCGACACCTGGAGCGTGCCCCACTCCCTGGAGCGGGTGATCCGTGCCCTCAACCGCTGGCTGGTCACCCACGCCGCCCGCCGCCGGGAAGCCGCCGGCATGGCCACCACCCTGTCCGCCATCGTCATGCGCGGGCGCCGCTACGTCATTGCCCACGTGGGCGACACCCGCATCTACCTGCTGCGGGGCGGGGTGCTGACCCGGCTCACCACCGATCACGTGTGGGAGCACCCGGAGCTGCAGAACGTGCTCTCCCGCGCCATCGGGCTGGACACCCAGCTCACCGTGGATTTCAGCGATGGCGACCTGCAGCAGGGGGACGTGTTCGCCCTGCTCACCGACGGGGTCTGGAACGTGCTGGGCGATGCCCGCATCCAGCACCTGTTGACGGCTACGTCCGAGCCGCAGGAGGCGGCCTCGGCCCTGGCCATGCAGGCCACCGCCAGCGGCGCCCAGGACAACTGCACCGCACTGGTGGTGCGGGTGGACAGCCTGCCCGCCGATGCCTTGCGCGATTCCCTGGACCGGGCCCGGCGCCAGCCCCTGCCGCCACGGCTGAAGGTGGGCCAGATGCTCGATGGCCTGCGGGTGGAAGAAGTGCTGCACGAATCCCGGGTGACGCTGCTCTACCGGGTACAGGCACCCGCCAGTGGCCAGCAGTGGGTGCTCAAGACCCTGCGCCCCGAAGCCAACGACACCGAATCCACCGCCGCCCTGGCCCACGAGGAGTGGATTGCCCGCCGGGTGGTGGCCGGCGCCTTTCCCCAGGTGATCACCCGGGAGCGCTCCTGCCTTTACTACCTCATGAGCTGGCACGAGGGGGCCACCCTCAAGCAGCGGCTGGCGGCGGACCACCGCTTCAGCCCGGCCCAGGTCACCGATCTGGGCCTGAGCCTGCTGCGGGGCATTGCTGCCCTGCACCGGCTCTCCATCGTCCATCGGGACATCAAGCCCGACAACCTGCACCTGGGGGCGGACGGCAAACTGCGCATCCTGGATCTGGGCGTGGCCGCTTCCGACGGGCAGGACGACGGCCTGACCTTCGCCGAGATCAACAACCCGGGCACGCCCAGCTACATGGCCCCCGAGCTGTTCGGCGGCGACCAGCCAGCGGAGCGGGCCTGCGAGGCCTCGGACCTCTACGCCGCCGGCGTCACCCTCTACGAACTGCTCACCCGCCACTACCCCTACGGCGAGATCGAGCCCTTCCAGAAACCCCGCTTTGGCGATCCGGTCCCACCCACCCGCTACCGGCCGGACATTCCGGGCTGGCTCGAAGCCGTGATCCTCAAGGCCGTGGCCCGGGACAGGAAGGACCGCTTCGAGACCGCAGAGGAATTCCTGCTGGCGCTGGAGCATGGCGCCCACAAGCCCCTGCGCATGCCGCGGCGGATGCCCCTGGCCCAGCGCGACCCGCACCTGCCGCTCAAACTGCTGGCGGTGGCCTCGCTGGCGCTGAACCTGATCCTGCTCTACCTGCTGCTGTTGCGATGAGGGGGCGCTCAGACAAACCGGACCGCCAGGGCGCCCACCCCTTCCACCTCGCCTTCCAGCAGGTCGCCCCGCTGCACCGGGCCGACGCCGGCCGGCGTGCCGGTGAAGATCAGGTCTCCCGGGGCCAGTTCCACGTAGCGGGAGAGCTCGGCGATCACCTCGGCCACCGGCAGGATCATCTGCGCCAGGTTGCCCTCCTGTTTGAGCGCGCCGTTGATCCGCAGGCGGATCGCCGCCGAAGCCGGGTGGCCGATTTCGGCCGCGGCGCGGATCGCCCCCACCGGCGCCGACTGATCCGCCCCCTTGGCCATGTCCCAGGGCCAGCCCTTGGCGCGCAGCCCGGCCTGGATGTCCCGCCGGGTCATGTCCAGCCCCACGGCGTAGCCGAACACGCAGGCCAGCGCCTGTTCGGCGGGGATGTCGCGGCCGCCGGCGTGCAGGGCGGCCACCAGTTCCACCTCGTGGTGGTAGTCCCGGGTCAGGCTCGGGTACCGGGCTTCGCCGCCCGCCACCAGGGCGTCCGCCGGCTTGGCGAAGAAGAAGGGCGGTTCCTTCTGCGGGTCGGCGCCCATCTCCCGGGCGTGGTCCGCGTAGTTGCGCCCGACGCAGTAGATGCGGCGGACGGGAAAGCGCTCCGCCCGGCCGATCACCGGCAGGCTGGGGCAGGGGGCGGGCTGGAAGACGTAGCTCATGGTGGTTCCTCGCGCGGATGGAGTGGGCCGGGCTGCGGCCCGGCCAGGGGAAAAGGCCGCCAGTTTAACGCCCGGCTGACCGGCACGAAACGTGCTTTGGCTGCTGGGCAAATTGGAGAATCGCTGTCATGACTGAAACCCGTTCGACCTGTTGTTACTGCGGCGTTGGCTGCGGCGTCGTCATCGAATCCGAGGCCGGGCGCATCACCGGCGTGCGCGGGGACCGGGAGCACCCGGCCAACTTCGGTCGCTTGTGCACCAAAGGGGCCACCCTGCATTTTTCCGCCGCGCCGGAAACCCTGGCCCTGCGCGCGCTGCAGCCCGAGCTGCGGCTGCTGCGCACGGCGCCCCGCGCTCCCGTGGGCTGGGATGCCGCCCTCGACCACGCCGCCGAGAAGTTCGCCGCCATCATCCGCACGCACGGGCCCGACGCCGTGGCCTTTTACGGTGCCGGCCAGTTGCTGACCGAGGACTACTACGTCTTCAACAAGCTCGCCAAGGGCCTGGTGGGCACCAACAACCTGGACACCAATTCCCGCCTGTGCATGTCCAGCGCCGTGGTGGGCTACAAGATGACCCTGGGGGCGGATTCGCCCCCCGCCAGTTACGAGGACATCGCCCTCACCGACTGCCTGTTCATCGCCGGCTCCAACACCGCCTTTGCCCATCCCATCGCCTTTCGCCGGGTGGAAGACGCCCGCGCCGCCCGGCCCGGCATGAAACTGGTGGTGGTGGACCCCCGCCGCACCGATACCGCCGAGGCGGCGGACCTGCACCTGGCCCTGCTGCCGGGCACCGACATCGCCCTCTACAACAGCATGCTGCACGTGATGCTGTGGGAAGGCTGGCTGGACCGGGAATACATCGAAGCGCACACCGAAGGCTTCGACGCCCTCAAGAAGATCGTCCGGGAGTACTCCCCGGCCATGGCCGCTTCCATCTGCGGGCTCAAGGCCAAGGACATCGAACTCGCCGCCCAGTGGTTCGCCACTTCCCCCGCCACCCTTTCCATGTACTGCCAGGGGCTCAACCAGTTTTCCTTCGGCAGCCACAACAACGCGGCGCTGATCAACCTGCATCTGGCCACCGGCCAGATCGGCCGCCCCGGTGCCGGGCCGTTTTCCCTCACCGGCCAGCCCAATGCCATGGGCGGGCGCGAGGTGGGGGGGCTGGCCAACCTGCTCTCCGCCCATCGGGACATGGCCAATGCCGAGCACCGGGCCGAGGTCGCCGCCCTGTGGGGCGTGGACAGCGTGCCCGCCCAGCCGGGCAAGAGCGCGGTGGAACTCTTCGAGGCCCTGCGTACGGGCGTGGTCAAGGCCGTGTGGATCTTGTGCACCAACCCGGCCCAGTCCATGCCGGACCAGACGCTGGTGCATGAGGCGCTGCGCAACGCGGAGTTCGTGGTGGTGCAGGAGGCCTTCGCCCACACCGAAACCTGCGCCTATGCCGACCTGCTGCTGCCGGCCAGCACCTGGGGCGAGAAGGAGGGCACGGTGACCAACTCCGAGCGCTGCATCAGCCGTGTGCGCGGTGCCGTGCCGCCCCCGGGGGAAGCCCGCCACGACTGGCAGATCGGCGTGGCGCTCGCTCACCGGCTGGGGCAGAAGCTGGGCAAGGGCGAACTGGCGCAGCGGCTCTTCCCCTACACCACGCCGGAAGAGGTGTGGAACGAGCATCGGGAGAGCACCCGCGGGCGCGACCTGGACATCACCGGTCTTTCCTACCGCATCCTGGAAGAGCAGGGGCCGCAGCAGTGGCCCTTCCCCGAGGGGGCGGCCCGCGGCAAGACGCGGCTCTATGAGGACGGGGTGTACCCCACCGCCAGTGGCCGCGCCCGCTTTGTCGCCACCGAATACAAGGTCACGGCCGATACCCCCAGCGCCCGCTACCCCCTGCATCTCAACACCGGCCGCCTGCGCGACCAGTGGCACGGCATGAGCCGCACCGGGCTCGTCGCCCGGCTCTACAACCACGAGCCCGAGCCGTTGCTGCACATGCATCCGGACGATCTGGGGCGTCGCCACCTCCAGGATGGCGACATCGTGCGCGTGAAGTCCAAGCGGGGCGAGATCCTGGTCAAGGTGTTCGCCACCGACACGGTGCGGCCCGGGCAATGCTTCCTGCCCATGCACTGGGGGGGCAACGCCATGAGCGGGCTGGGGGTGAATACCCTCTTGCCGGCAGCCTTCGACCCCCATTCCAAGCAACCGGAACTCAAGCACGCCAACGTGCAGGTGGAAAAGGTGAAGGAGGGCAAGGCCCTGGTAGCCCTGCGCCGCCTGCCGCCGGAGCCGGCCCCGGGCGAGCCCGGGCCCCTGGCCCTGATGGAGCGGCTGCGCGCCTGGCTGCCCCGCTTTCCCTACGCCAGCCTGACCCTGGCCGGGCGGGACCATCCGGTGGTGGTGCTCAAGGCCCGGGCCACCGAAGTCAGCCCCGACATGCTGGCGGCGCTGGACCAGGATCTCGCCCTGGATGACCCCAGCCGCGCGCTCTCCTACCGCGACGCCAAGCGGGATGTGGCCAAGCGCGCCCTGGTGGAGGACGACCGGCTCACCGCCGTGCGCCTGGCCGGGGAGATCGCCGCCACCGAATGGCTCACCGACCTCATGGTGCGGGGCGATTCCGCCGCGCCCCTGCGCCCCTGGCTGCTCGCGCCCCTCACCCAGCCGCCTGCCGGCCAGGTGGCGCGGGGCAAGGTGGTGTGCAACTGCTTCGACGTGGCCGAGGACACCATCCTCGGCGCCTTCCGCGCCGGCGAAAGCCTGGAATTGCTGCAAAGCCGCACCCGCTGCGGCACCAACTGCGGATCCTGCCTGCCGGAGCTCAAACGCCTGCAGTCGGCAGCCAAGGGCTGAGGCGGGATGTTGGCCCGAAAGGGTGCGCCATCCCGGTGCGCCCGCACTGCTGCAGTGCAAAACCTTCTGTCTTGAAGGGGTATTTCCAGCCCTAAAGCCCGGAAATTACTGCGCTGCAGCGCGAACGCCCTGGTGGCACATGTATTGCTTTGTGTCCGGCCATGGAAGCCTCGCCCGACCACGGATGGTCAAGCGCGAGGCGGGCTGGAAGTCTTCGCTTCAGCGTCCTGATGGTGAGCAACGGCGTTCATCATCGAGGGTCAGCGCCGATCCCTGATGCGAGCAACCGAATTGATTGACGGTGGTCCGTGGGCCGCCACATTCGCTGCAAAGGGATACACATGGAAAAGCTGAAACTCGTGATGGTCGGCAACGGCATGGCTGGGGTCCGCACGATCGAAGAACTGCTCAAGATTGCGCCCGACCTTTACGACATCACCGTCTTCGGCGCCGAGCCGCACCCCAACTACAACCGCATCATGCTCTCGCCGGTCCTGGCGGGGGAAATGACGGTGAGCGACATCATCCTCAACGAGCTGGACTGGTACCGGGACAACGGCATCACCCTGCACGTGGGGCGCAAGGTGGTCGGCATCGACCGGGTCAAGCGCCAGGTGCGCGCCGACGACGGCACCGTGGCCGGCTACGATCGCCTGCTGCTGGCCACCGGCTCCAACCCCTTCATCCTGCCCATTCCGGGCAACACCCTCCCGGGCGTGATCGGCTACCGGGACATCAAGGACACGGACGAGATGATCTCCGCCGCCGCCAACCACAAGCACGCGGTGGTGATCGGCGCCGGCCTGCTCGGGCTGGAGGCCGCCAACGGCCTGGCGCTGCGGGGCATGGACGTGACCGTGGTGCACATCTCCGACTGGATCATGGAGCGGCAGCTCGACCGGACCGCGGCCGACATGCTCCAGAAATCCCTCGAAGCCAAGGGGCTCAAGTTCCGCCTGCGTGCTCAGACCGCCGAGCTCGTGGCAGGCGAATCCGGACGGGTGGCGGCGGTCCGCTTCAAGGACGGGGACGCCATTCCCGCCGACCTTGTGGTCATGGCCGCCGGCATCCGCCCCAACGTGGAACTCGCCCAGCAGGCCGGCCTGCATTGCGATCGCGGCGTGGTGGTCAACGACACCATGCAGACCTTCGATCCGCGCATCTACGCCGTGGGCGAGTGCGCCAACCATCGCGGCATCGCCTACGGGCTGGTGGCGCCGCTCTTCGAGCAGGCCAAGGTGGCCGCCAACCATCTGGCCATGTACGGCATCGGCCGCTACCAGGGCTCCGTCACCAGCACCAAGCTCAAGGTGACCGGCATCGACGTCTTCTCCGCCGGCAACTTCACGGGTGGCGAAGGCATGGACGACATCACCCTCCACGACCCGGCGGGCGGCGTCTACAAGCGGGTGGTGGTGAAGGACGACAAGATCGTCGGCGCCGTGATGTACGGCGACACCAGCGATGGCCCCTGGTACTTCCAGATGCTCAAGGACGGGCAGGACATCCACGAGATCCGCGATCACCTGCTGTTCGGCAAGAACCACCTGGGCGACACCGGCCACAAGGGCGCCAACCAGGCCGCGCTGCTGCCCGACACCGCCGAGGTGTGCGGCTGCAACGGCGTGTGCAAGGGCACCATCGTCAAGGCCATCAAGGAACAGGGCCTGTTCACCCTCGACGACGTGCGCAAGCACACCAAGGCCTCCAGCTCCTGCGGCTCCTGCACCGGGCTGGTGGAGCAGATCCTCGCCTCCTGCATCGGCGGCGCCTACGAGCCGGCGGATTCCCACAGCAAGCCCGTCTGCGGCTGCACCGATCTCTCCCACGGGGAACTGCGCAAGGCCATCCGCGACCTGCACCTGACCAGCATCCCCGTGGCCATGGCCTCGCTGGAGTGGAAGACCCCCAACGGCTGCTCCACCTGCCGCCCCGCCCTCAACTACTACCTCATCTCCACCTGGCCCCACGAAGCCAAGGATGACCCGCAAAGCCGCTTCATCAACGAGCGCGCCCACGCCAACATCCAGAAGGACGGCACCTATTCCGTGGTGCCCCGCATGTGGGGCGGGCTGACCACCCCGGCGGAACTGCGCGCCATCGCCGACGTGGCCGAGAAGTACGCCATTCCCACCGTCAAATGCACCGGCGGCGCCCGCATCGACCTCCTGGGCGCCAAGCGCGAAGACCTGCCCGCCATCTGGGCCGACCTGGGCAAGGCCGGCATGGTCTCCGGCCACGCCTACGGCAAGAGCCTGCGCACCGTCAAAACCTGCGTCGGCGCCGAGCACTGCCGCTTCGGCACCCAACGCTCCATGGACATGGGCGTGAAGCTGGAAAAAATGCTCTTCGGCATGTGGAGCCCGCACAAGGTCAAGCTGGCCGTCTCCGGCTGCCCGCGCAACTGCGCCGAAGCCGGCATCAAGGACGTGGGCGTGATCGGCGTCGATTCCGGCTACGAGCTCTACGTCGCCGGCAACGGCGGCATCAAGACCGAGGTCGCCCAATACCTGTGCAAGGTCAAGACCGACGAGGAGGTCATGGAATACTCCGGCGCCTTCCTCCAGCTCTACCGGGAAGAGGGCTTCTACCTGGAGCGCACCTGCCACTACGTGGAGCGCGTCGGGCTCGACCACATCAAGAAGCGGGTGGTGGACGACGCACCCAACCGCGCCGCCCTCTACGAGCGGCTCCTGTTCGCCCTGCAAGGCTACGTGGACCCCTGGCTGGAGCGCGCCACCCAGCCCGAACTGAAGCGGGATTTCGAGGCCCTGTCCATCTGACGGCACCCGCAACCAACAAGGAACAGAAGATGAGCGAATGGAAAAAGCTGTGCGCCGTGACCGACATCCCCCTCCTGGGCTCGCGGGTGGTGCGCTCGGCGGCGGGCGATATCGCGGTATTCCGCACCGGCGACGACGAAGTCTTCGCCATGCACGACAAGTGCCCCCACAAGGGTGGCCCCCTCTCCCAGGGCATCGTCCACGGCCGGCAGGTCACCTGCCCGCTGCATGGCTGGAAGATCCAGCTTGAAAACGGCGAAGCCGTCGCCCCCGACGTGGGCTGCACCAAGCCCTTCGCCGTCAAGGTCGAAGCCGGGGAGGTGTTCCTGGCGGTGTAACCCGCCTCGCAGCGGTCGGGTGCGCCATGCACCGCGCCCGACCGCCTTTGAAGTGGCCGCCTCGCGTCGGCCCGCAAGCCCGGTCTCGGATGCGAGCCGGGCTGTTTTTTTGCTTTGGCGCCTCTGGCGAGGCTCCAGGGCCTGGCGGTTACTTCAGGTCGAACCGGTCCAGTTCCATCACCTTGACCCAGGCGGCGACGAAGTCGCGCACGAATTTGGCGCGGGCGTCGTCCTGGGCGTAGACCTCGGCCAGGGCGCGGAGCTGGGAGTTGGAGCCGAACACGAGGTCCACTCGGGTGGCGGTCCATTTGAGCGCGCCGCTGTGACGGTCCCGGCCCTCGAAGTGGTGGGCGGCGGCGGAGGTGGGTGTCCACACGGTGCCCATGTCCAGGAGGTTCACGAAGAAGTCGTTGCCAAGGCGGCCGGCGCGATCGGTGAAGACGCCGTGGGGCGAGCCGCCGGCGTTGGCGCCCAGCACCCGCAGGCCGCCGACCAGCACGGTCATTTCCGGCGCGCTGAGGGTGAGCAACTGGGCCTTGTCCAGGAGCATCTGCTCGGCGGGCACGGCGTAGGCCTGCTTCTGGTAGTTGCGGAAGCCGTCGGCTTCCGGCTCCAGCACGGCGAAGGCTTCCACGTCGGTTTGGGCCGGGGTGGCATCGGTGCGGCCAGGGCGGAAGGGGACGCTGACCGGGTGACCGGCGGCGGCCGCGGCGGCTTCGACCGCGGCACAGCCGCCGAGCACGATGAGGTCGGCAAGCGAGATGGCCTTGCCGTCGGGCTGGGCGGCGTTGAAGCTGTGCCGGACGCACTCCAGCACGTCCAGCACCCGGGCCAGTTGCGCGGGCTGGTTGGCTTCCCAGTCCTTTTGCGGGGCGAGGCGGATGCGGGCGCCATTGGCGCCGCCGCGCTTGTCGGAGCCGCGGAAGGTGGAGGCGGAGGCCCAGGCGGTGGCGACCAGTTCGGCGATGGTGAGGCCGGACGCCAGCACCTTGGCCTTCAGGTCGGCGATGTCGGCGGCGTCGATGAGCGGGTGCTCCACGGCGGGCAGCGGGTCTTGCCAGAGGAGGTCTTCGGCGGGCACTTCCGGGCCGAGGTAGCGGGCCTTGGGCCCCATGTCCCGGTGGGTGAGCTTGAACCAGGCGCGGGCAAAGGCGTCGGCGAAGGCGGCCGGGTCCTGGTGGAAGCGGCGGGCGATGGGCGCGTAGATGGGGTCGAAGCGCAGCGAGAGGTCGGCCGTGGTCATCATCGGCGGGTGTTTCCGGGTCGGGTCGTGGGCGTCCGGGATCAGGTGCTCGGGCTTGACGTCCTTGGCCACCCACTGGTGAGCGCCGGCGGGGCTCTTGGTGAGCGCCCATTCGTAGCCGAAAAGCATGTCGAAGTAGCCGTTGTCCCAGCGCGTGGGGTGGGGCTTCCAGGCGCCTTCGATGCCGCTGGTGGTGGTGTGCGCGCCCTTGCCGCTGCCGTAGGCGTTGATCCAGCCCAAGCCCTGGGCTTCGATGGGGGCGCCTTCGGGCTCGGGGCCGACGAGCTTGGGGTCGCCGGCGCCATGGGCCTTGCCGAAGGTGTGGCCGCCAGCCACCAGGGCGACGGTTTCCTCGTCGTTCATGCCCATGCGGCCGAAGGTTTCGCGTACGTCCCGGCCGGAGGCCACCGGGTCCGGGTTGCCGTTGGGGCCTTCCGGATTGACGTAGATGAGGCCCATCTGCACGGCGGCCAGGGGGTTTTCCAGTTGGCGCTCGCCGCTGTAGCGTGCTTCGCCCAGCCAGGTGGCTTCCTGGCCCCAGTAGATGTCTTCTTCCGGCTGCCAGATGTCGGCGCGGCCGCCGCCGAAGCCGAAGGTCTTGAAGCCCATGGATTCCAGCGCCACGTTGCCGGCCAGGATCATGAGGTCGGCCCAGGAGATGTGGTTGCCGTACTTTTGCTTGATGGGCCAGAGCAGGCGCCGGGCCTTGTCCAGGTTGCCGTTGTCCGGCCAGCTATTGACCGGGGCGAAGCGCTGGTTGCCGGTGCCGCCACCGCCCCGGCCGTCGGCGGTGCGGTAGGTGCCGGCGCTGTGCCAGGCCATGCGGATGAAGAGGCCGCCGTAATGGCCCCAGTCCGCCGGCCACCAGTCTTGCGAGGTGGTCATCAGGGCCGCCAGATCCTGCTTGAGCGCGGCCAGGTCGAGTTGCTGGAAGGCGGCCCGGTAGTCGAAGTCCGGGTCCATGGGGTTCGAGGCGGGGGCGTGCTGGTGCAGGATGCCCAGGTTCAACTGCTGGGGCCACCAGTCGCGATTGGCGCGGACGCCGGCGGTCGTGCGGGCTCCCCGGGCGCCACTGAAGGGGCATTTGCTTTCGTTGCTCATGATGACTCCTCCTGTTCAACGTGTTTGGGGGATCAGTCATTCAAAGCTTAGAAGCTGTGGATTGAGAAATCCAATTGATTGTTTGGATTGTTTTGATAGCCAATGACTATCAATCGGCGCGGGCCACGGTCGGCTCCGCGCATTGCACTGCCGCCGCAAAGGACAGGTTTGGCGCGGCGGGATGCGAAATCCCTCAATAACCGCCTGGGCGCGGCCGTACATTGAACGCCACTGGGTATCCCATACCGATCCGGTTGCGATCCCCGGCGCACGACATGTTCCGCACACCCCGCCCACAAGGAGAACACGGCCTATGACCCCTTCCCGATCCGCGCTTGCCCGGGCTCTGCCCCTGGTGGTGGTGCTACTTGCCGGCCTTCCGGCCGCAGCCGGCGCCCAGCAACTGGAATTCCAGGGCGAGCCCAAGCTGGCCTTCACCGACAGCGACAACAGCAAGATCGCGCAAACCCGGCGGGTGGCCATCACCAGCGTGGTTCTGGAGTTCCAGACCAAGGTGTCGGCCGAAGAAATCACCGGCCTGCTCAGCAAGCGGGTGCTGAACCGGCACAACACCTTTTCGCGCAATACGCTGGCCGGCTTCGACCCGGCGATGCTGCAGCAGGCGGCGGACAAGGTGCACGAGAAACTGGTGGCGGACCTGACGGCCGCGGGTTTCGAAGTGGTGCCCCAGGCTGAGGTGGAGGCGCAGGCCGCCTACCAGAAACTGGTGCAGGAGATGGGCTGGCCCCAGGGCTACCACTGGGGCAACCAGGACGGCAACAGCATCCTGGTGGCGCCCTCGAAGCTCAAGCTGTATGTGCCGCCGGTGGCCGAGCAGGGCAGCTTCAGCAATGTGCGCAAGGAAAGCTCCCCCTACCAGGGGCCCACCGTGGGCTTTGGCGACCGCATGAAGCTCGGCGGTGCCAGTTCCTATTCCGCCGGGCGCGAGGTGGAGATCGCCAAGGCGCTCAACGCCCACGTGCTCAAGGCCTGGTATCTGGTGGGGTTCGGGCAGGCAACCGCTGAAACCGATTGGGACTCGAAAACCACCACCATCACCGGGGGCGGCTTCAAGAGCACGACCACCACCGGCGCCACCCAGCGCACGGGCGCCACCGCGCAGATGTACCTGCGCGACGAGCAGACGCGCATCGCCTTGCGCACGCCGGACGGCAACACCGGCTACAACCGCGAATCCTCCCGCAAGAACGCCATCACCGGCGGCTACCGCCCCTGGGATGGCGACGTGGTGGTCCGCCTGGACGAAACCGTATTCGGCGTGGCGGACTTCCTGAAAGACGGCGGGGTACAGAAGGAAAGCAAGCAGGATGGCGCGCTGGCCACGGGCCTGAACGTCGCGGCGGGGCTGCTCAGCGCCCTGGGTGGCCGTTCCGGCGGGCTGGGGGACAGTTCCCAAAGCTACACCACCCAAGTGGACCCGGCAGCCTTTGCCCAGTACAGCACCGAGCTCATCGGCTGGGTCCAGCCCAGGCTCATCCAGAAGCTCAAACCCTGAGGGGATTGCCGGCCGCCCCTGCACACCGCTGGCCGGCAAGGCGGGCATCGCGCCCGCCAGAAAAGCAAAAGGGGTTGCATCGCTGCAACCCCCTGGAACTGCGGGTGGTACGTCGTTGTGACTTCAGCACGCCACGCCACGTGACCAGTGAGCACTGCTGCGGCGATCGACGCACTCTTGGTCGTCAAGCTCCAAGAAGGCGCGCCAGAAGTGAGCGCCTAGCCCGCCGACCGTCGGCGATCCCATCGATGGTGGCGCGTTGCTCACCTGGAGGCTGCGGTGTCGAGACGCAGAAAAGACAAAGGGCCTAGCTCGTTGAGCTAAGCCCTTGAAGTCTTGGTGGTGATGAGTGGACTTGAACCACCGACCTACGGATTATGAATCCGTCGCTCTAACCGGCTGAGCTACATCACCCCGTTTCGAGAGCCCGAGATTCTAAGGGGTGGGCGGGGATATTACAAGCCCGCCTG
>JRYG01000989.1_pt1 | contig 29086 bp, 30 predicted proteins | sample 235341 | NCBI WGS metagenome assembly JRYG01 (sample SAMN03074218, study PRJNA261478) | activated sludge metagenome | biome: Wastewater Treatment Plant; feature: Wastewater; material: Activated sludge; isolation source: activated biomass of a wastewater treatment plant treating hydrocarbon... ...
TGATTTCCGGCGCGAGCCGGCTGGTCAGCGGTTTTCGCTGATCAGGTCGATCTCGGCCGAATCGTCGGCCCGCCGCTCGTCGCGGTGAGCCTTCTCCTTGAGCCGCTGCTCCTCGATCCGCTTGCGGAGGCCGAAGAAGTAGTCGAAGCCGCTGATCACGGTTGCGGCAAGCGCCAGGTAGACGAGAATGTCGGCCCAGAGTGGTGCCGGGTTGAAAATGATCAGGGCGAACACGGCCCCGATCTGGAGCACTGTCTTCACCTTGCCCATCCAGCTGGCGGCAATCACCACGCCCCGGTCGGCGGCGATCGAACGGAGTCCCGTGACCGCGAACTCCCGGGCGATGATCACCATCGCAACCCAGGCCGGCAGGCGGTTCAGTGAGACCAGCGAGATCAGGGCAGCAGTGATCAGCAGCTTGTCGGCCAGCGGATCCATCAGCTTGCCGAAGGTCGTGACTGAGTCCCGCGAACGGGCGATGTAACCGTCGAGCCCGTCGGTCAGGGCGGCGAGGGCAAAGACGATCGCCGCGAGCGTGTCCCCGTGAGGGGTGCCGTCGAGCAGCGCTACGACGACCACCGGCACCGCGAGGATGCGGAGCAGGGTGAGAACGTTGGGGAGATTGAGCGGTACCACCGGCTCGGCCCGCTGGCGCCGTTCAGGCCCCGGTCTTGGTCTTGGTCTGCTCGCCGGCCTTGGTCCCGGCCTCGGCTTCGAGCTCGGACTTGGACTTCTCGTACTTGTCCTCGTCGTCATCGCCCCCGCCCAGCGAGTTCTTGAAGTTCCGCATGCCCTGACCGACCGACTTCGCGGCGGCCGGAATCCGCTTGGGACCAAGGATGATGATCACGATGACCAGCACGATTGCCAGCTCGAGCGGGCCTATGTTCGGCAGGAAAGCCATTCGCAACTCCTAGTGTACGGGCCATGGGTAGTACTGACGCAGACCGGCAACTGGATGCACTCGAGCAGTCGATCACCAAGTGTCGGCGCTGCCCGCGCCTGGTCGCCTGGCGCGAGGCGGTGGCGGCCGACCCGCCCAAACGCCACCGTGGCGAGGATTACTGGGCGCGACCGGTGCCGGGCTTCGGCGATCCCCGGGCCCGGATCCTGGTTCATGGACTGGCCCCGGCCGCGAACGGAGGCAACCGGACCGGCCGGCCGTTCACGGGCGACCGATCCGGCGACTGGCTGTTCGCCGCGATCAACCGGGCAGGGCTGTCGAACCAGCCCGAGAGCGTCAACCGCGAAGACGGACTCGAGCTTTACGACACCTTCGTCAACGCAGCGGTCCGTTGCGCCCCACCCGAGAACAAGCCGAGCCCGTCCGAGCGGGACAACTGCGCGCCCTGGCTGAAGGGCGAACTCGCTCTCCTGACCGAGGTGAAGGTGGTCGTCGCCCTGGGCAACTTCGCCTGGGAGGCGATGCTGCGAACCGTCCGGGGGCTCGGCGGCGAGGTGCCGCGGCCCAAGCCACGCTTCGGCCATCAGGCCGAGGTGACCCTCGGGGCACCCCGGAGCGAGGGGTGGACTGGTCCAGACCAATGGATTCTGCTCGGCTGCTTTCACCCGAGTCCGCTGAACACGCAGACCGGGCGCCTCAGCGCGGAGATGCTTGACGAGGTCTTCGCCCGCGCGCGGGAGCTGGCCGGGCTCGGTCCGGCCGGGTGAACTCGGGGCGAAGTCGCCGGGTGACTTGACGATCTCCTTCCGCCTGCGAGAATGTCGCCATGGCCGGGAGCAAGGGAGATTCCTCCAGGCGGAGGAGACGCTGGGCCGCTGGCTGCGGCGCGGTTGTCGCCGGCATGCTGCTCTTCGTTGCCGCCCCCGTGGTCGGTGACGGCCTGAACAGCAGTCCCGGCCCCGCGCCGGTGCTCGTCCCCGAAACCCGGCCTGCCACCTCGCTTCAGGTGGCAGGTGCCCAGGGGCTGGCCAGTTCGGGCGCGATCGCTTCCCGGTCGGGCAAGAGCCGCCAGCGAAACCGTTCGGCGGTCCGCCGAATCACGATCACTTCGCGCATCACCAATCAGGAGATCCTGACTGAGGAAGGCAAGGGCACGTTCGTCGGGATCAAGTGCCCGGTCGGGGCGAAGGCGATCTCCGGCGGGGTTCTCTCGAAATACATAAACCTGCTTGTCTCCTCTTCCTCCCCCAACCACCCGCTGACCCGCAAGTACACCCCGAACACCTGGTGGGTCACGGTCACCAACGTGAACGTGGACGGCAACGGCGGCACCCTGCCCTGGCAGGGGGTCGTGAACTGCCTCGCCCCTGCCCGCCTCGGCTCGGGCTGAGTTCCGTCACGGCTGAGCCGGTCCTGGCTGAGTTCCGGATCGGAGGCTGGCCTTATTCGCCGTCAGGCCCAGGGTCTGCCTCGGGCCCCGGCTTGCCACCTGAAGCGTAGGTCGCGTTTCGCTTTCGCTCCCAGGGGTCGAGGCGCATGAGCAACACCCACGTGAGGGGGACCCAGGGGCCGATCAGGAAAGCGAACGGCGCTGTCGCGGCAAAAACCGCGGCGGTGAACAGGGTTGAGCGGAGACTGAGCTCAAGATCCCACTGGTATCGCGGATCAGCGAGCCGATGCCTGATGATCAGGCGAATCATCAGCCCCATCGAGAGTCCGATCAGGGCGAGGTTGAGGGAGTAGACGATTACGCTCAGAGAGAACTCGCTCCCATACTCGCCAATCAACTGGCTCGAGAACGGAATCAGCACGACCCAGAACAGGTAGAGCATGGTCAGGCCCATCAGCCCGTGGTCGTATTCGCGCACCATCCTCATCAGCCGGTGGTTGCGCACCCAGTAGCCGCCGATCACGGCGAAGCTGATCGCGAAGGCGAGCAGGTCCGGCCACATGTCCCCCAGCTGGTCGAGGAAGTCGCTGTTCGAGCCCAGGCCGGCCGGAACTTCGATCTGCAGGACCAGCAGGGTGATCGCGATCGCGAAGACGCCGTCCGTGAAGGCGAATATCCGGGAGAGGTCCTTGCCCCTCTCAAGGGTCGGAAGTTCATCCTCGGAACCGGGATCCACGCTCACGGGCCGATTCTCCCACCACCCCCGGACGATCGGGGCGGGCGGAAATCCACCCGGCCCATCACCACTTACAATGCCCCTCCAGCGCCGACGTAGCTCAGTTGGTAGAGCACTTCACTCGTAATGAAGGGGTCAGCGGTTCGATTCCGCTCGTCGGCTTCAGGCGCTCGCTGCTGTTGATATGCCGTTCTCGCGGAATTCGACATCTTCTCGAATAGGCGGGGATCAACAGAAGACTTGAGCAAACCGATTTCTCTCAAGGGCAGGTCTTGAGTGCCACTTTTCGACCCCAACCTGACCAGCCGCTACCTGGAACATCAATCTTGGCTCTTAGCCTCGTGAATACTTTGGTGCCGCAAACAACTCGAGGCCTGAGGAGCTTTACGCGTGCCGGCCTCCACCCCACGCCTCGCATGAATGCCTTACCGCGCCCTAGGGCTGTTCGATACCCCCAATGGGGCCATCGAACGCTTCGGGTCGGGAAGAGGCTCCAGCTACTTCCCCCGGGCTCCGCGAAACGATCGGGAAAGTCACAGTTCGCCGGACGTGCCTTGAAGAAGAAGAACCCATATCTGTAGTTCATGCAGACAACTTCTGGTTTCACCGCGCGAACCGTCACGGTAGGTCCACCAGCCTGCGCAGCGGAAGGCACTGGGTTCACGGCGAAAACCGCCAGCGAAAGAACTACGAGCGCCGCCTTCTTCATCTCGACCTTTCTTTCTTGATTCCGGGCCTGGCCAATTCTATTCTCGAATCGCGCGAAATCCGGGAATTCTCAGTCCCGTCTCCGCGGAAGCTTGCTCAGGATCGGCTCAGCCCGGGGGGTCCCAGGGGTCGATTGCCTGGGGGCGGTAGAAGATGGTGCCGGCGATCCGGTTGAGGAGTTTGAAATCCCTTCGCCAGGAAGCGTTCGGGGCGTTGATGCCGGCGACCATGAAGCCGTAGCCCGCGGAGGTGAAGACATCGATCTTCAGCTTGCCGCGCACCTTCCCGCCGAGGTCCGTCCGGCGGGCGGTCCAGATGTAGACCCGACGCGAACCGCCGCTGAAACCGATCTTCCGGCTCCTGCTGATCACCCGGACGTTGCGGAGGGGGTGTGAATCCAGACCCCCGGAAGCCTTCAGGTAATTGAAGACGAAGGTGTGGGTCACGGGATAGCCCGACCCGGAGAAGCCCACGCCCGCCGACTTGCGGCCGCTGTCGGGGGAACTGACGACTATGCCCGCCGCGCCCCGCGCCGCAACCCAGCCTCTCGGCGAGTACCAGATCCAGTACCTGGACTCGTGCCTCTTCAGCTTGGCCCGGCTGCTCTGGGCGGCCGGATCATCCGGTGCCGCCGAAGAAGGGGCCGGGGCGCAGAGGCAGGCAGCCAGCAGCACGGCTGCCAGCGAGATCCATTTCCTCGAGACCCCCACCATGAATTTGATTATCGCAGCACCTTTCCGGCAAGCCAAGAAACGGAGGCCGGGACGAGCTGCCTGATAGGTTTTCAATACGAGTCCGTATCGAAATGAATCAGGAGGATGTTTTGTCGGCAAGCATCGATGTGACGGGAGCGCCGAAGCGGGTGCTCATGGTGGTTTCCAACCCGGGCGTCTCCGACCAGACCGGATGGCCGATCGGCTTCTGGTGGGCGGAACTCACCCACCCCTACTGGGAGTTCACCGAAGCGGGATACGAGGTCACCGTGGCAAGTCCCGACGGTGGCGCTCTGCAGGCTGACTCGTTCTCGGACCCTGGCGACGAGTCCGGCTACTCGGCTGACGACCTGATCAGTCGCGGTTTCATCGCCAGCGAAGCGCACCGGGCGATGGTCGAAGCGACCCCCTCACTCGCCGAGATCGACCTCTCCGGCTTCGACGCCCTGTTCCTCGTCGGCGGCCAGGCCCCGATGTACACCTTCCGCAACGACCAGCGGGTCAAGGATCTGGTCGGGCAGGCGATCGAAGCAGACAAGATCGTGGCCGTCGTCTGCCACGCAACATGCGTGCTGCTTGACGCGAAGACACCTGACGGCGAGCTGGTCGTCCGGAACCGGACCTGGACCGGGTTCGCAAACAGCGAGGAAGCGTACGCCGACGAGTTCGTGGGCCAGCGCATCCAGCCCTTCTGGATCGAGGACGAAGCGGCAAAGATCGAAGACACCAACTTCATCGTCCAGGGGCGGTTCCGGCCCCATGCGGTTCGCGACGGCAACCTGATCACCGGCCAGCAGCAGTACTCGGGCACGGCCGCCGCAAGGCTGGTCGTGGAAGCGCTGGGTCGATGACCACCAGAGTCACGATCATCGGTGCCGGGCGCGTGGGTCGCGCGCTCGGCACCAACATGATCGGCCACGGCATCGGGGTCCGTTACCTGGTGCGCCGACCCGACGAAGCATCGGTGCCCGAAGGCGCCGGGGTCGGCCATCTCGAGGATTCCGTCGATGAAGGCGAGGCCGTCCTGCTCGCACTGCCGTTCGGAGTCCTTCCGGAGGCGGTGCCGACCCTGAACCTGCCGCCAGGCTGCGTGGTCATCGACGCAACCAACCCCTTCGGCATGCCGCTGCCGGATGGCGCCCTCTCGGGCGCCTCGCTGGTGTCGAGACTGGTCGGCGAGGACGCGAAGGTGGCCAAGGCCTTCAACGTGCTTGGCGCCGAGCACATGGCGGCACCGGAGCTGCCCGACGGCTCCCGCCCGCTCCTGCCGGTGGCCGCCGACGATCCCGAGGTCCGGGACCAGGTGGTCGCGCTGGCCGAGACGCTCGGCTTCGACGCGGTTGACGTGGGGGGACTCGAGGCCGCCGCCGTCATGGAAGAGGCCGCCCGCTACTGGGGCCTGGTCGCGATCGCCGGCAATCGAGGCCGCGGGACGGTTCTGGTCGCGAAGAGCCGGGACCTGCCGGAGGGCGCCGCTTGATCGCGAAGCGCAACCTGAGCCCGGTTCAGGTTGCCCGTTACACAGCCAGGCCGATGGTCTGGGCAATCAGCTGGTCGGCGGTCGCGGTGGTTGGTGCCTACACGCTTCTCGACACCTGGACCGGAATCCCCTTCCCCGTGGTCGGCACCCTGACCGCCGCGCTGGCGATCTTCATCGCCTTCCGCAACAACACGGCATTCGCCCGCTGGAGCGAAGCCCGGACCGCGATGCAGTCCGTTCTGGTCGCCTCGCGGATCCTGGCCAGGCAGGTCGTCGCCTCGACCGGCAACGGCGTGAACTCAGACGCGATCGATCAGGAGCAGGCGGACGCCTTCCGCCGGCGCACCGGGCAGTTGCTGATCTCCTTTGGCTGGCTGCTTGCCGCCAAGCTTCGACCGGGCCGGAAGGTGAGCCAGGGCTATCTGGCCGGAGACCAGTCGGTGGCGGCCGCGGTCAACCCGCCCGCGGCGACACTCGTCGAACTTGCCAGGCACATCAAGGAAGGAATCCGGGTCGGTGCGCTGGGCCAGTTCGACCCGATTTCCCTGGAGCCGCAGCTCGTCGCCCTGAACAACGCCCAGGGGGTCGTCGAGCGGATCGCCACCACCCCCACCCTCCGGCAGTACGACTACCTGACCCGGCGCGGGGTTCTACTGCTCGCTGCGCTGACCCCCTTCGGCATCATCTCGCTCGCCCCCGACCCGGTCTGGCTGATCCTGCCTCTGGCGATCTCGATCAGCGGCATCTTCATCGTGATGTCGGTGACGGGAGCGGCGAACGACGAGCCCTTCACCGGCAAGGTGACCGACGTTCCGGTCGAGGCGGTCTGCACCGAGCTGGAACGGGATGTTGCCTCCACGGTCGGTGGACTCGAGGTGCCGCCACCCGCGGTCGCGCAGAGCGGATACCTCTGGTAGCTGGAGCTCAGGCGGGCCCGGGTTCCTGACCGGTCGATCCACCGGCGCCGCGCCAGACGAAGTCGGCAGTGCGCTCGGCCCAGTCCCTGCCGATCGGCCGCTCAGCCAGAACCAGCGCGTAGAGGATCCCCGTGCACGCCGCCACCGCGTAATCGAGGTCGGCGTCGGGGGCAAGCATCCCCGCCTCGCTGGCGCGGTCGAGGATGCGACGGATCCGGGTTCGCCGAGGTAGGACGATGCATTCGCGGAACTCGGTGACGAGTTGTTCGTCGGTGGTGGCCTGGAACATCGCGCCGATCATGCCCAGCCCGTTGGGCCGAAGGACCCCGCGGCGGAATGCCGCCAGCTCCTCGATCAGGTCGGCTCGCGGATCGTCAGTCTCCTGGCGCTGGTGCGCGGTCGACATGTCGGCGATTGCCGCAACCGCAAGCTCGGCCTTGCTGCTCCAGCGCCGGTAGATGGCCGGCCGGGTGGTGCCGGCTTCCTTGGCGATGACTGCGACCGACATTCCCTCGTAGCCGCGGCTCGCGAGCTGGTCCCGGGTGGCGACGAGAATCGCCCGGTCGATCCCCGCGTCGCGCGGGCGCCCTGGTCTGTCTGCTTCCGCAGCCATGACACAAGAGTAAGCAATTTCGTTACGGGGACGTTCCGGAAATGCTTCCGGAGTCTTGCGGTCCGCCTCTCAACGCGGCTGCCCGGCGACGGATTCCGCGGAGTTCTTCACCGTCGATCCGGTCGAGGTTGGCGATCGACATCTTCATGCGGTGATTCGTTGAAAGCCGCTTCCGGTTTCGGGCGAGGAAGTCCCAGTAGAGCACCGTGAACGGGCAGGCATCCTCCGAACTTCGGTCCTTCGGGCTGAACCGGCAACGGCCACAGTGATCCGACATTCGGTCGATATAGCGGCCCGAAGCCGCGTAGGGCTTGGACATCATCCGGCCGCCGTCCGCCCATAGCGCCATGCCGGAGACGTTTGGCACCATCACCCACTCGTAGCCGTCTACGAACGACCGGTGAAACCAGTCGGTCGCGGACTGCGGTTCCACCCCCAGCAGGAGCATCATGTTGCCGAGCACCATCAGGCGCTCGATGTGATGGGCGTAGCCAGTGTCACGGACCCCCGCGATCACATCCGACAGGCAGGCCATCTCCGTCGCCTCAGGGTCCAGGTTGGCGATCGAGACCGGCACGGCGCGATCGGCTCCAAGCGCGTTCTCGTTCTTGAGGTCCGATCCTCGCAGCCGGTAAACCCCCCAGACGTACTCGCGCCAGCCGATCACCTGGCGGATGAAGCCCTCGACCGAGGAGATCGGCGCCCTGCCTTCGCGGTAGGCACGTTCGGCGGCGCGGGCACATTCGAGGGGGCCGAGCAGACCGAGGTTCAGCGAGGTCGAGATCAGCGAGTGCCACAGAAACCGCTCTCCGGCGATCATCGCGTCCTGGAAGGGACCGAAATCGGCCAGTCGACTCCGGATGAATGAATCGAGTGCACGGAGAGCCTCGGCGCGGGTGGCCGGGAAGATCCGCGGGCCGTCGACCCCGCTCATCGGAAGGCCAGCCGCCAGCTTGTCGAGGTCGCTTCGCACGGCCTCGTCGACGCTGCTTTCCCGCGGCCGGTAGGGCCGGGGAATGCCGGTCCCGGACTCGGGAGTCTGGCGGTTCTCCGCGTCGAAGTTCCACTGGCCACCCTCTGGCCCGTCACCATCCATCAGCAGGGAGAAGCGCTTCCTCTGGGACCGGTAGAAGTCCTCCATCCGCAGCTGCTTGCGACCCTCCGCCCAGTTGGAGAAGTCGGCGGGAGCGGTCAGGAAGAGCCCTCCCTCAACCACGCGGACCTTCTCCGAGAGCGCCCCCAATCGGCGACCGGCTCCGAGGGTGTGGGGTTCGAGCAGAAGAACCTCCTCCGGATCGAAGTTCCCGAGGTGGCCTCTCAGCCCGTCGGCCAGGCTCGGAGCCCGGCGCAGGTCAACCTCGAAACCCCGCTCCTCGAGCTCGCTCGCGAAGCTTCGCATCGCGACGAGGACCAGGTGAAGCTTCTGGCGGTGAAACCCGAGTCTGGCCAATGCTGCTTCTGACTCGACCAGGAGGATCCGGCGGGCGCCCTCAAGTACCGGGCTTTCGTGCGAGAGCTGGTCCCCCAGCACCCAGGCGGTCGTGCCAGACATCGGATCGAATCTTATGGGCGGTCGTCAACCCGGACCGCGCATGGAAGCCGGGGAATATCCTCAGCCGCAGTCCCATGACCACCGTGCTCCTCGCCAACGCTGCAGCCACTCTCTTCATGGCCGGCCTGACCTGGTTTGTCCAGGTCGTCCACTATCCGCTCTTTCCGCTGGTCGGCGACGGCTTCACCGAGTATCACCGGCGGCATTCGAACCGGACGACCTTCGTGGTGCTGCCGCCGATGCTGGTCGAGCTGGTGACTTCATTCTGGCTCCTGCTTGATCCCCCCGGTGATGCGTCCGGTCTGGCTGTGGCTGGCGCGGCACTCGCCGGCGCGACCTGGGCCCTGACCGCCCTGGGGGCGGCGCCCGCTCACGGCCGGATCGGCCGGGAAGGGCTCGGTCCCGATCTCCAGAACCGTTTGCTTCGGATCAGCTGGTTGCGGACCATCGCCTGGACGGCCCATGCCGGCGTAGTGATCGCGATGCTCTCGGTCGCGATCGACTGAGACTCAGACTTCCTGGGAGAGCCGGTACTGGATCTCGATCTCCCGGCGGATCTCCTTGCGGAGGCGATCCTCGAGGGCCTGCTTCTTGCCGGTTTCCTTGTTCCGGCTCTTCTGGGCCTTGACCAGCTTCTGGTGAAGCTTCTCCGGGAAGCCCTCGACGACTTCGAGGCCGACTCCGAGCTCGTCCGCAGCCGCCTTGATCCAGCCGCTGATCGAATCGCGGGCCTTCTCGTCAACGAAGAAGATTTCGCATCGGGCCTTCTCGCGACCCGGCTGCGACCTGATCGCCGCGAACCTGAGGATGTCTTCGGTCACCTTCGGCAGGTCGACACTCTCCATCCTGCCGACATGCGCGTTGATCTCGACCATGCGGCTGCCGGTCGAATTGACACCGTCCAGCGGGTACTCGTACTCCCCGAAATCGACAGTCTTCCGCTCAAGGCTCTTGTAGCCGGGTGACTCGCGGAGGATCTCGATCGCCTTCTCGACGGCCTTGAGCTGGATCTCCGCCAGGGTCGCGGCCTGCTTCTTGCCTTTTGACTTTTTCTTGCCCATTTCCCTACAGCCTAGTCACGAGCGGACGGGGACCACGGAACCCTTAGGCTGCCGGAATGGAATCGGGGGAGGAACGGAAGCGATCAGCCTGGTTCGGCACCCTGGGCGCGGCGATGGAGTGGTACGACTTCACGCTCTACATCTACCTCGCCCCGGTCATCTCGGGCCTCTTCTTCCCCTCCGACAACTCGCTTGACTCGCTGCTCGCGACCTTCGGAGTCTTTGCCGCCGGCTACCTGATGCGGCCACTCGGTGCCGCGGTACTCGGCAACATCGGTGACACGAAGGGCCGGAAGTTTGCCCTGGGCCTCTCGATCAGCCTGATGGCCGTCGGCATGCTGCTGATCGGACTGCTGCCGACCGAGAGCACGATCGGCGTGCTCGCCCCGATCCTGCTGGTCCTGATCCGCCTTGCCCAGGGTTTCTCGCTGGGGGGAGAGTTCAGCGGTTCGATCGTACTGCTGGCCGAGAGCGCCAACCCGCGCAGGCGGGGTTTCACCACGAACCTGGTCCAGATTTCCACCGGGATCGGCTTTCTCCTCAGCTCGGCGACGGTTGCGTTTCTCCACGCGATGCTTACCGACCAGCAGATGGACACGTGGGGCTGGCGGCTGCCCTTCTTCATCGGCGCCGCGATCGGGGCGCTCGCGCTCTACCTGCTCCTGACCAAGGTGGAACTGGACGAGGACGAGGCAGCGCAGTCGCGCCCGGACGTTCCCTTGAAGACCCTGTTCGAGAAGGAACGCAAACCGCTGACGATCAACTTCCTGCTGAACGGACAGCAGTCGCTCATTTACTACGTGGTCGCCACCTTCATCCCCACGTTCGTCACATCGATCCTCGGCGGACCCCCGCAGGAGGGCCTTTTCGCATCCGCGATCGCGGCGATCGCCTTCATGGCACTCTGCCCACCGGCCGGAGCACTCAGCGACCGGCTCGGCCGCCGGCCGGTGCTCGCGATCGGGGCGGTAGGGATGGCGATCGGAGCCATCCCGCTCTTCGCCCTGATAACGAAGGTGTCGTTGCCTGCGGTGATGGGCGGGCAACTCGGTCTGATGGTCCTGGTCGTGATCTTCACGGCCCCCGCGCTGGTGATCGCGACCGAGCTCTTCACGAAGCCAACCCGCTACAGCGGAGTCGCGGTTGGCTACAACCTCGGAGCCACGGTCTTCGGCGGCACCGCACCACTCCTCTGCACCGCCCTGATCTCGATCACCGGCTGGAACCTCGCGCCGGGGCTTCTGCTCGCGGTCACTTCGGTCCTGATTCTTTTCGTGATCGCCGCTTCACCGGAAACGGCACCGGCCAGGACAGGCGAGGGTCAGGCAGACTCCTTCGGCCGCACCTCGTAGGTCCAGTTGGTGCCGGTCCAGTAGCGCTCGCGTGAAGGGTCGAGCTGGTCCGGGTACCAGCCCGCGGGCGGTGCCGGTGGCGATGTCGGGAGAGGGTCGTCGCCCGCTCCGGGGATGGGTGCGGTGGCGGAAGGTGTGGGAGCCACAGTCGAAAGCTCGACCTGGCTGGCTTCAAGCTTCTTCTCCCATGCCTCCGGGTTCTTGGGCCGCCGGATCTCGGACCAGTACCTCCCGCGCCAGTAGCGCTCCAGTTCCGGATTCTTCGGGTCGTCTTTCCAGCCCTCGGTGCGGTCGGCCGGCTTCTTCGCCATCAGTCAGTCCTGCTCGATACGACCGGCCGACTCGCCGGGCGCCCTACTCGCCATTCTGGGTTTCGAGTTTCCACTCACCGTTCTCCCTGACGAGGCTTACCTCCCCATCGCGACCCTCGGCAGTCGCGGTGTCACCGTCGACCTGGATGTTGGAGATCTCGGCGATCTCCTTCTTCTGGCTGTCGTCGAGGATCCCGAAGCCGGTCTCGACGACTTCTTCGCAGCTTTCGAACTCTTCCGAGTTGTTCAGCTCTTCCAGAGCCGCCTCGCTGAACAGGTCGCAGGCGGCCGCAGCGTCGCCATCGAGGGCCGCCTGGGAGTAGTTCTCGGCCACGGCCTGGATCTGTTCCTCATCCGAGGGCCCCGATTCAGTCGAGCCGCCCGAATCGTCACTCCCGCAGCCGGCCACTCCGAACAGAGCCAACGTAACTGCCGCCACTGCGATGCGCTTCATCTTCGCTCCCGTTCTCGATGGCTGAAACTCCAGCCTAGCCGGACCGTCAGACTGTGGCAGCTACTTCACGAACTTCATCGTGCGGGTCTTCTTGACCTGCTTGCCGCCGGCCGGCTTGATCCAGACCTGGACCTTGACCTTCAGCCTCTTCTGACGCTTGAACGCCTCCCGGCCGGCCTTGGTCACTTTCATCGTCAGGTACGGGTTCTTGCCGGTCGCCTTGTACTTCCGGTAGCCGACCTGCTTGCCGTTTCGTCTGGCGATCACCTTGATCTGGCCACAGGCGGATGAACAGGTCGCCTTCCCGACCTTGGCCGATCCGTTCTTCAGCTTCGCCTGCTTGTAGAAGCTCACCTTCCTGACGGCCGGCTTCGGCGCCGCGCCGCAGTTTGCGTTCCCGCCTTCGGATGGTCCGGCGTTGCCGCTGTCGGGAAGGATCGTCAGCTGGAGGGTCGAGACCGTGCCCCCGGTGGCTGGCTGGTTGATGCTCACCGTCACCTTCTTGGAGGCGTCGCTGTAGGGATTCCCGTACGAGTCGGAGTACCGGTTGATCACCGCCGCATACTGCTCACAGGTCGGGAAGCTCGAGAGCGACTTGCGGGCGTCACCGAAGGCCGGCTTGTTGAACCCTTGCGGGCACCAGCTTCCCTGGTTTGTCGTCAGCGGATCGCTGCAGAAGCTGAGCGCGTTGTTGCCGTACTTGCCGCCCCACAGGCCGGTACTGAAGCCGGCCAGCAGGTCGCGGTAGATCGCGCCCGAGAGGCTGTTGGGAGTGTTGCCCCCGGTGTAGATGTCATTGATGATCCGGGTCCCGGGGATCTGGATCGTCGCCGGTGCCCCTCCGGGCGGATTCGACTGGCCGCTCAGCTCGATCGAGCCGTCGGACTGGAACGTGCCGGAGTAGGTGCTGGTGGTAAATGGGGTCCCGTAGAAGGCCGTGTGGAGCCAGATCTTCTTTCCCGACATCGACTTCACGTACTGGCCGAGCTTCGGGTAGGAGGTGTTCTTGTTCGGGGAGAGGACCCTGATGATCTTTCCGTTCGAGTTGCGGATCGTCGCGCCGGGGCCACCGGGGATCTTCTGGAGCGCGTTGAAGACCGTGTTCGAGTTGGCCGACCCCAGGGTCTCCAGCTTCGAGCCCGAACCGTTGAAGGTGGCGAGTCTCATGCCGATGCCGAACTGATCGACGGCGGTGAGGTTGGCGACGTCAGAGGAGCTCGGGATCACTGTCAGCTCGGCCCAGTCGAACCGGGTCGAAGAAGTGAACGGCACGGAAAGGTTCACTCCCTTGCCGTAGGAGATGTAAACCCGGCCGGAGACCAGTTTGTTGACGGTGAACTTCTGGCCAGGTATACCCGAGAGCTTCACCGGCGAGTTGTTCGGCATTCCGGGCACGTCGTAGGTGGCGGCATCACCGGCGACGGTCACGAACACCTTGTCGGCGGGCTGGCTGCTCTGGTTGACGATCTTGAACTCGAGCGCCCGGGCGCCGGCGGGAGCCAGCGTCAGGGCGGCGAGGGTGGCAAAGAGGACGAGCCGGCGCACCCGCCCAGTCTAGAACCGGAGCAACGCGGCGACCGCGCGCGCCACCCTCTCCCCCTTCTCGGTCAGGGCGTACTCGGTGTGCGGGGGCCGGCCCGGCACGGTCTGGCGTTCAACGATGCCGGCGGCCTCGAGTTGTTCGAGCCGGTCCGAAAGGGTGGTCGGCGATACGCCCGGCATCGACTGCCGGAACTCGTTGAAGCGGGTGGCGCCGCTGGAGCACGCGTAGATCGTGGCCATGGTCCAGCGGCGCTCGAGAACTACCGCCGTCTCCCGCATCTCGGCGGGAATCGGCTGGCAACTGTTACATCGGTGCGACATCCGCGAGGGTCCCGGCAGGCTCAAGGGCAAGGTCGATTACTTCCTCAATGCTGGAAACCGGGTGGAAAGTCATGACCTCGCGCACTTCCTCCGGCACGTCGTCGAGATCGGCCTTGTTCCTGAAGGGCAGGATCACCTCGGTCAATCCGGCTGCGTGGGCAGCCAGGACCTTCTGCTTGAGTCCGCCGATCGGCAGCACGCGGCCCTGCAGGGTTACCTCGCCCGTCATGCCGACAGTGTGCTTTACCGGTCGGCCGGTAAGCAGGGACACGAGCGCCGTCGTCATGGCGGTTCCGGCACTTGGTCCGTCCTTGGGGATCGCCCCGGCCGGAACATGCAGGTGGAACTCGCGATCAAAGGCCTCGGCGGTCACCCCGAGTTGTTCGCGGTGCGAGCGCACGTAGGACAGCGCGATGCGGGCCGACTCCTTCATCACGTCACCAAGCTGGCCGGTCAGCACCATCCCCTTGTCACCGTCCATCGCGGTTGCCTCGATGAAGAGGACGTCACCGCCGGTCCCGGTGACGGCCAGGCCGGTCGAGACCCCTGGTATCGCGGTCCTCTCGACCGACTCCTGCCAGAACTTCTGCTTGCCGAGGGCGTCGCGCAGGAACTCCTCGTCGACCCTGAGTGGCGCTTCGGCGTCACCTGAGGCGATCCGGGTTGCGGAACGCCTCATCAGCTTGCCGATCTCCCGTTCGAGCTGCCGGACCCCCGCCTCGCGGGTGTACTCGGCAATCAGGTCGGCGAGCACAGCGTCCTCGACCTCGACTTCGTCGTCGCTCAGCCCGTTCCGCTTGACCTGACGGGGCAACAGGTAGTCCCTGGCAATCGCCCGCTTCTCTTCGACCGTGTAGCCGTCGAAGGCGATGATCTCCATCCGGTCCAGCAACGGTGCCGGGATGGTGTCGAGCATGTTTGCGGTGGCGAGGAAGACGACCTTTGACAGGTCCACTTCGACGTCCAGGTAGTGGTCGCGGAAGCTGTGGTTCTGGGCCGGGTCGAGCACCTCGAGCAGCGCTGCGGAGGGATCGCCCCGCCAGTCGGCACCAACCTTGTCGACCTCGTCCAGCAGGATGACCGGGTTCATGGTCCCGGCGTCCCTGACGGCACGCACGATCCGGCCTGGCATGGCGCCGATGTAGGTGCGACGGTGACCGCGGATCTCGGCCTCGTCGTGGACACCGCCGAGCGAGATCCGGACGAACTCGCGGCCAAGCGCCTTGGCGACCGATTCGCCGATCGAGGTCTTGCCGGTGCCGGGCGGGCCGACCAGGGTCAGGATCGCGCCGTCGGCGCGGCTGTCCTCCTCGACTTCGCGCTCCTGCCGCAGTTTTCTGACCGCGACGAACTCGGTGATCCTCCGCTTGACGTCATCGAGCCCTGCGTGGTCGGAGTCGAGCACTTCGCGGGTGTACGCCGGGTCCAGTTTTTCTTCCGAGCGTTTGCTCCACGGGACGGCGATCAGCCAGTCGAGGTAGCTGCGGATCATCGAGCTTTCGCCCGACTGCTCGCCCTGGCGCTCGAGCCGCCGAAGTTCCTTAGTTGCCTGCTCTTCGACTGCCTCCGGCATCCCGGCGTCGGCGATCTTCTGCTCGTACTCCTCGATCAGGTTGGCGTCATCTTCGCCGAGTTCCTTGCGGATCGACTTCATCTGCTCGCGCAGGAAGTACTCGCGCTGCTGCTGCTGGGCGCCGGACTCGACGTCGTCGCGGATCTTGCTGCGGACCTGGAGTTCGGCCAGGCGTTCGCGCTGGAAACCGACCGCTTTTTCCAGACGGGCGGTGACGTTCAGCGTGTCGAGCAACTCGAACTTCTGGTCGAAACTGAGGTCGGGGCTGAGGCCGGAGGTGTCGGCCAGTTTCCCGGGCTCGGTCACGTTCCGCAGGAAGGCGGCGATCCGGCCGTCGGCGTTGCGCAGTTCGAGGATCTCCTCGACGATCGCCCGGTACTCGCGGACCAGCTCCCTGGTGTGCTCGTCGTCGGGATGGCCGTCGTGGATTTCCTGGACCTCGATCCGCAGTGCTTCCGGATCGATCTCGTCCGGATGGGCGATGCCGGCAAGTCCACGCCGGAGGCCGACCACGGTGGCGACGTTTTCGCCCCGCGGTGACTGGCCCTTCTCGACCACGTCAGCGATCACGCCTACGCGCGCGAACTCCCCGTCGCGGCGGGGCAGCAGGAAGACCTGTTCCTCGTCACCGACCTCGATCTGGAGGGTGGCGGTAACGGAGGGAAAGACAATTGCTTCGTCGATTGGAACCAGCAGAAGATCCATTAGTAAGTCCAGTTTCTGTAGTTAGTCCTGCGCACAGTGTAGCGAACTTGGTTGCGCTGTCAACAATCTTGCGCGCGGATGCTGGCTTTGCCCTTCCGATCCCCGACTTTCCATGCAATACGGATGAAAAGTCTGCCCTCCTCCAGCGCGTGGCGCCTAAGGCGCGGCTGCCGGCGCCTCCACCGGAGGCGGCGGATCCGAATCGGGCGGGTCGATTGCCTCTCGAGAGGTCTTTGCCCATGATTCCCGGCTGGTGATCTGCCTGAAAGCCGACCGCAGAAGCACCGGCCAGAGCAGCCAGGTGTAGAAGGCGTAGATCTGACCGGTGATCACGCCCTTGATGATTCCGAGGATGGTGGTGCGATCACCGATTTTCGCGGCGATCGAACCCATCACCGTCCCGCCGAAGCCGAGCAGGTAGAGGAAGTAGAGCCACCACCATGCGTCACCCTCGATGACGAAGGGCACGTCCTCGAATAACAACAGGTAAATGGAGGCAAAGAGCGACGCTCCCACGATGAATTGCCAGAACGGCATCAGCAGGAAGAGGACCTGTTCGAGCCGGGCCGGAAGGAAGAGCCTGGAGGTGCCGATCTCGCCGATCAGGCCGATCGCCTGGAGGTTGCCCTGTGACCACCTGGTCCGCTGGCGGAACAGTCGCCTGAGGTCTGAAACGCCCTGCTGCGAGACGGTCGCCCGATTGTCGTGGTGGCATCTCCACCCGGCCACGAGCAGCCTCAGGCCGAGATCCTGGTCCTCGGTCAGGCGATCACGCCAGGGCCCGCGGCTGGCCGGTTCCGGTGCGATCACCGGATCTTCCGGGTCGTTTTCGGGATAGGCGGGCTCGGCGGGACCGGGATCGCGATCATCGATTGCCTGGAGGGCGGCCATCCGGTTGTACTGGCCATTTCCTCCCATGCCGGAGGTGCCCCACTTGTTGCGCCCGGCCTGGAACAGCCGACCGTAGATCGAGAACTCGATGTCCTGGAACCAGGTCAGGAGCCGGTGCCGGTTGTAGATGCGAACCAGGGTCTGGACGCCTCCGACCTTCGGATCCATGAAGTGCTGGGCGACGCACCGGAGGCTGTCGGGGGCGATCCGGCCATCGGCGTCGACGATGCAGAAGATCGTCAGTTGCGGGTCGAGCTTGAAGCGGGAGTTGATCTCTTCGAAGGCGTAGTTCAGGGCCGCGGCCTTGCCCTGACGCGCCTGGGGTGGCTTTCGTTCCAGCACGACCAGACTGGGATTGGTCATCCCGGCGAGGATCTCCGAGGTTCCGTCGTCGGAGCCGTCGTTGATCACGACGATGCGTTTTCGATCTACCTCGATCGCTTCCAGCCGGCTTACGCTGTCGGCGATCGTGACCTCCTCGTTGAGGGCGGGCACGAAGAAGATCCACTCGAACAGCTCCGGGTTTACCTCCTCATGCCGGGCCATCTGGCGGTCGGAGCGGACCCCCCTGGTGAAGAGGATGAAGGTCCACAAGAACATCGCAATCACGATCAGGAATGTGACCGTGAAGAGGATCTGGAAGAACGGCTCCAGACCCGAAAAGGGAAGTACTTCGACTGCGATCAGCGGCGAAACCATCGATCGGTGATGGAGCCGAACTCCATCCAGAAGTTCTCGATCGGGTCCATGATCGCTTCCTCCTGATGACGCTCCGACTCCGGCACCAGGGCCGGATCGAGCCGCTCCCTTGCCGTCGCCGGCAGCTTGTATCCCGACGCCTCGATGACGGCGGCCCGGGAAAAGCTCGAGTGAAACGGATCGGGGAGCCGGCCGCCCCGGTACAGATAGGTCATGGCCGCCACGATCCTTTCCGACGCACGTCCGTCGCCGTAGGGATTCTCGGCCTCTGCCATCTCCTGGTAAGCATGCTCGTCGTCGAGGAGGATGCCCGCCTCCTCGCGGATCTTGACCGGGTCGGTGCCGACCAGCTTCAGGGTGCCGGCTTCGAGGCCTTCGCGGCGCTCGGTCGAATCACGGCAGACCAGCACCGGCTTGTCGAGCGAAGGTGCCTCCTCCTGAATCCCGCCCGAGTCGGTGATGATCAGGTAGGAACGCGCCATGAGCCGGGCGAACTCCGGGTAGGAGTGCGCATCGGTCAGGCAGACGTTCGGGAGGTCGTTGAGGGTTTCCCAGTGCTTGCGGACCTCCGGGTTCGGGTGCTGCGGGATCACGAAGTAGTCGTTCGGATGATCAACCGCGAGCATCCGAACGCCGGCAGCAATCCCTTCGAGCCCGTCGCCCCAGTTTTCGCGGCGATGGGCGGTGATCGTGATCACCCGCCGGTCGGTGGCTGCGATCTCCGCCACCGTCTGGTCGGAGAACTCGACGTTCAGTCCCGCCGCCCACTCGAGTGCGTCGATTCCCGTGTTTCCGGTGATGAAGATCTGCTCGACCGGCACGTTCTCCCGGATCAGGTTCTGAAGGTTGTGGGAGGTCGGGGCCAGATGGAAGGCCGCGATGCAGGTGATCAGTTCCCGGTTCAGTTCCTCCGGGAAGGGCGAAAGGTTCGATCCGGTCCGCAGGCCGGCCTCGACGTGGACGACGGGGATGCGGAGGTGGAAGGCGGTGAGCGCTGCGGCGAAGGCCGAGGTGGTGTCGCCGTGGACGAAGATCGCGATCGGGTAGTTGCCGGCCACGACCTCGTCCTGCTTGACGGTGCCGTCGGCGCCGTACTCGACCCGGATGAAGTCGTCGAGCCGCGCCATTACTTCCCGCACCCGGTCATTGAGTTCGTTTCTCGCCCCGCCGACCCAGAGGTTGAAGTCGATGCTGATCCCGGCGAGGCCGAAGACCTCTTCGACCATCTCGTGATGCTGGCCGGTCGAAACGACCTGGGGTTCGAAGACTTCGCTTGCCTTCATGGCGAGGATCATCGGCACCAGCTTTATCGCCTCCGGCCTGGTGCCCGCGACGACCAGGATCTTGACCGGCCGCCGTACCCCCAACTCGTAATCTTCGATCATGCGGGGAAGCCTACCCGGCTGCGGGAGTGATCCTCACGTCCATGCGATCCACGCCGTAGATGCCGCTGACCGGCTGCAGCTCGGTCAGGCCGTTGAGCTTGAAGCTCTCCACCTTCCCCGCCAGGAAACGGAGGGCTTCCTCGAGCTCCGCCCGGGCAAGGTTTGCCCCGACGCAATAATGGATTCCGGCGCCGAAGGTGAGCGGGCGGGTCCGGTCCCGCTCGACCAGGATGTTGAAGTCGCGCGGCTCCTCGAATGCCTCGGGGTCGCGGTTGGCGGTAAAGGAGCAGATCACCATCAGGGTTCCTGCCGGAAAGACGACGTCGCGGTACTCGACCTCCTCGGTCAACTGGCGGGCCGTGAAGGCAGTGATCGGCTCGAAACGGAGCACCTCGCTGACCGCGCGGGGCACCAATGTGTCGGGGTCATGGCGGAGGGCATTCCACTGTTCCGGGTTGCCGGCCAGCAGCCTGATCGCGTGGGAAAGCTGACTCTGGGTGGTGTCGACTCCGCCGACCAGGATGTTCAGGACCAGGTTTCTCAGCTCTCCGTCCGAAAGCTTCTCCCCCTCCTCCTCGGTCCTGATCAGGGTGGTGATCAGATCGTCGCCGGGAGTGGTCCGGCGGTTCTCGATCAGCGGGTCGACCCAGGCGTAAAACTCGGCGACCTTCTCCTGGATCTGGTTGACCGTCTCCGGGTCGGAGAGGGCGATCGGGTCGAACTGGCGCTGGATCCATTCGGACCAGTCGTAGAGTCGCAGGGCGTCAACGGTCGGGGCACCCATGACGCGGGCGATCGTCTGGGAAGGGTACGGCCGGCTGAAGCGGGAAACGAAGTCGAACTCGAAGGTCTCCAGTTCTTCCCAGAGGCTCCCGAGGATCTCCCTCATGGCGGGGCGCCAGCGATCGGCTGCCCTCGGGGTCAGCGCCGGGTTGACGAGGCTTCTGAGACGCCGGTGATCGTCACCGCCCTGGTTGATGATGTTCGAGACGATCTGCTCATGCAGGGGACCTTCGGTGATCCCGAACAGCTCGCCGATCAGCTTGCCGGGAAATTCGGCCGCACGGGAGCGGAGGAAAAACTCACCCGCCTCGCGATCGATCACGATCAGTGACAACGGGCCCCGGGCGAGCCAGTTGCCGGTGTCGATGAGAGCATTGGCCTCGACATGCCACTTCCATCCGCTCAGTGAGGGATCGGCCGGATCCAGCTCCGGCAGGTCAAGGTCGGTCACCAGGGTCATGCCGCCAGACTACCCTTGGGGTAGAGCCGACCCATCAGTTCCTGAGTGGTTAAGGGCCAGGAGGACTCCGCCCCCGGGCCAGCCGACCCATCCATTCATGGATGTAATGGGTCGACGAAGCCAGTACCCCCGGGCCAGCCGACCCATCCATTTAAGGATGTAATGGGTCGGCGGGTGTCACGCAGAACTGGCAGTGGGCAACCGGTGTGAAAGCTATGGGAGCGCCGGCGCAGGCCGGCGCGACTGCAGTCAGGAATCAGCGAACTTGTAGCCGATGCCGCGGACCGTCAGCACCAGTTCCGGCCGTTGGGGATCGGTTTCGACCTTCTGGCGCAGGTTCGAGATGTGAACGTCGCAAGCCCGTTCGTCACCGTCGAACTCGGTCTGCCACAGCTCCTCCATGATCTGGGAGCGGCGGAACACTTCGCCCGGCCGGGCCGCGAGGAGCCGGAGCAGCTGGAACTCGGAACGGGTCAGGCTGACAGTCTTGCCGCGCACCGTCACCACGTGCCGGGCCAGATCGATCGTGACCGGTCCGGACACGATACGGGTCTGCTCGGGGGCCGGGGCGCGGTCGAGTTCGCGGCGACGGAGCTGCGCCCTGACCCGGCCGAGCAGCTCCCGGACCGAGAAGGGCTTCGTCACGTAGTCGTCGGCTCCGACTTCGAGCCCGACTACCTTGTCGACTTCCGCATCCTTGGCGGTCAGCATGATGATGGGGACCGATGAGCGTGAGCGAACCTCGCGGCAGATGTCGAGGCCGGACTTGCCGGGCATCATGATGTCGAGGATCAGCAGGTCGTAGTCGAAGTCCCCGGCCAGCCGCTCCTCGGCGTCGGTGCCATCCTCGGCGGCGGTTACCTCGAAGCCCTCCTGGGCGAGCGCGTAGCCGACCGAGTCGCGGACCGACGGCTCATCGTCAGCGATCAGGATGCGCCCGGCGGCGCCGTTCATTGAAGGTGTCGTGTTCATGCGATCGGTGTTTCCGACTGGTCTATCAGAGGCAGCCGAACCCAAAAGGTACTGCCCTCGCCCTCAACTGAATGGGCTCCCATCTCTCCGCCCATCACATCGGCCATCCGCCGGGCGATCGCCAGACCGAGTCCGAACCCTTCCTGGCGGCGGGTTTCGGAGCGCCGGTAGAAGCGCTCGAACACCCTTTCGATCTCTGCCTGCGGGATTCCGGTGCCGGTGTCGATGACCTCAAGCAACATCTCCGAATCACCGATGCGACGGCCCCTGATCGTCACCGACCCGGGTGCCGGGGTGTTCTTGCAGGCGTTGGTCACCAGCCCGATCAGCACCTGCCTGAGCAGGGTCGGATCACCCTTGGCGGCGAGGTCCGGCTCCACGTCGGTCCTCAACTCGAGCCCGACCGGCACTTCGACCGCGGCTTCGACGTCCTTGACGGCCGAGCTGATATCGACGACCTCGACCTCCCCGGTGCCGAGCGCCTCGACCCGGGCCAGGGTCAGCAGCGACTGGGTGAGCCGGGACATGCGCTCGGCATCGGCCGACAGCCGGTTCAGGAAGTGGTCCCTGGCCGGCGGGTCGTCCTTCGCTCCCGACTGCAGCACCTCGATCGCACCGGAGATGCCGGCCAGGGGATTCCTGAGCTCGTGGGCGGCGTTGCTGACGAAGTCGCGTTCGGCGAACTCCTTGCGCATCTCGTCGGTCCGGTCACGGACCACGACCAGGACTGCGCCTTCGTCGGGAAGCGCCCGTGCCTGCAGGGCGTATGCCCGGTCGCCCATCCGGAGGGCCGGGTGGGCGGCGAAGCCTTCGGTCTCGGCCCGCTTGACCGACGACATCATCGGCGTCGGCGCCCTCCCTCCCTGCTCGAGCAGGGCGTTGGCGGCCGAGTTGTGAAACCGGACGTCACCGTCATGGTCGATCACCATGACCGCATCACCGAGGCCGTCGAAGATCGCGGCCAGCTTGTCGCGGTCGGCCGTGAGCACGCCGAAGCTCTCCTTGAGCGATTCACGCATCGAGTCGAGCGAGCGGGCCAGGTCGCCGATCTCGTCGCGGCCCCGCACCGGAAGCCGGACGTCGAAATTGCCGGAGGCCAGGTCATCGGCCTTGGCGGCGATCCGCTTGAGGCGGCCGGTGATGACCGAAGCGATCCCGACACCGACCAGGGTGCCGATCAGGATCGCGATCAGCGCCGCCCGGAGGCTTTCGGACCTGAGCCGGTCGATCGCGGACTGGATCACGATCGGCCGGGAGTAGCGTCCGACCACCGCTCCCTCGCTGTTGCCGAGAGTGTCGATCGGGATCCCGACGATTGCGATCTCGCCTCCCTTCAGATCCCTTGAGGAACGGAAACCGTCAAGGGCCGAATCGAGTACCTCCTGGTAGGCCACTCCGTCGGAATAGACGGCCCTCGGGTTCTCCGGCGCAATCAGCTCGCCATCGGGATCGAAATACCAGGCTGTGTAGCCCTCCCCGTTCGCTGCCTCCAATTCGGCGTTGGGATCGACGTCGGGTTCGGAGAGCCGGTCGGCAAGCCTCACCGTGCGGCCAACCGCGAGTTCGGTCGAGCGTTCGTTCAGTACGTCCTGGCTCTTGTCGGTGATGAAGGAGTAGAGGATGCCGGCAGTCAGGAAGCAGACCAGGGTGAAGCCGGCGGCGAGCCAGACCCGCATGCCGATGTGACGGCGCCGGGGCCGCCGGTCTTTTCGCCGTCGATCCCGATTGGGGCTCATCGCGGGGCTGCCACTCATGGGGCGGACCCTATTTCATGGTTCCATGACTGAAAGGCGCCGGACGCGATCGGCCCACCGGCCCTCCGAATCCACGGCCTCGCCCGGCCCGGCATGCCAGAATCGCAGCGTGAAGAAGCTCGTCTTCATACCGGCCTGGAACGAGGAGCGGTCGATCGAGGCCGTGATCGCCGATGCGAGGGAGCATGTGCCCGGTTCTGACGTGATGGTCGTCGACGACGGCTCGACCGACCGCACCGCGGAACTCGCCCGCCGGGCCGGGGCCCTGGTTGCCTCGTTGCCGTTCAACCAGGGAGTGGGCGCGGCCCACCAGACCGCCTACATCTACGCGCTGCGTCACGGATACGAGATCTGCGGTCAGCTCGACGGCGACGGCCAGCATCCCGCTTCCGAGGTTGCCCGCCTGATCGAGGCGGTCGAGGGAGGGGCCGACCTGGCGGTCGGCTCGAGGTTCGCAGATGACGTCAACCCGGACATCCCCGAGTACCGGTCCACCTTCGCCCGGCGGCTCGGCCAGCGCCTCTTCAGCCTGCTCGTCTCCACTTCGACCAGGCAGACATTCACCGACACCACCAGCGGCATGCGGGCCCTGAACGCAAGGGCGATGGAGATGTTTGCCGAGCGCTACTCCTCGGAGTTCGCGGAGGTCGAGTCACTTCAGCAGGCAGTGAGGGCCGGCCTCACGGTCAGGGAAGTGCCGGTCCACATGGTCCCCCGCGAGCACGGGCATTCCTTCATCACCCCGCTGACCTCGGCCTTCTACATCTTCAAGACGCTGATCGTCCTGCTGATCGGCCAGCTCCGGCCCCGACAGGTGAACCAGTGAGCTTCCTGCTCGCCGCCACCGAGCCGGTGGTCCGTCTGACTCCCCAGGCGCGGATCCTCGCCGCCGTGCTGGCGATCGCCTTCATGGTCCTGATCCTCGACCTGATCCGCCGCGACAAGCTCCTCGAGCGCTACTCGATCGTCTGGTTCCTGCTCGGCATCGGCATGCTGCTCGGGGCGGTCTTCCCGATCCTGCTCGAGTGGCTGGCCAAGGCGATGGGCGTGCGTGACGTGACCATCGCGCTCTTCTCGGTGACGCTTCTGATCCTGCTCGCACTCTCGCTGAACTTCTCGGTGATCGCCTCCCGCCAGTCGAAGCAGATAACCCGGCTGGCCCAGCAGTCCGCGATCGACGGGGTCGAGGAAGAGAACGCCGAGAAAGAGATTGCTGACTAATCGCTAGTCGCGGAGCGCTTTTTCGAGGCGGAAGGCGAGGGCCTCGAGGGCGAGTTCCTCGCTCACGTTGAGCTGGAAGCTCCGGCGGGTGTCCTGGATCAACGAGACCGCCTGCCTGGCCTGGGCAAGCTCGATCTCCCCGGCCTGCTCCTCGAGGACCGCGATCCGGTCCGAGTTGAATACGACACCGGTGGCACCTGCGGCCACGGCCGCCCAGTCGCGGGCCCAGGCGGCGGCCAGGTGCAGACCAAGGTCGAGCATGCCGGTCCGGGTCTTCCGCTGGGCCCGACGGACCGCTTCCTCGATCTCCGTCTTGGTGTGCTTGATCCCCTCTTCCTTTTCCTCGTCAAACTCGGCCTGGACGAGCTGGCCCGAGTGTTCACCGGCCGACTTCGACTGGGCGAGCAGGTCAAGCCAGGGCGAGTTGGCGAAATCGTCCTCGAGCGCCGCCTTCATCAGCTTCTCGACCGCGGTGCGCAGCTCGCTGCCGCGGCTGCCGGCCAGGAACCTTGCCTTGCCGAGATCGCCGCCGGCCAGCTTCGCGGCGGCGTGAAGTGTCTCCGAGGGGGCCAGTCCGTCCAGTTCCTCCTCGATCACCTCCGGGGCGAGCGCCCCGAACTCGACCAGCTGGCAACGCGAGGCAATGGTCGGCAGCACGCCGTCGCTCTCGGCCGAGAGCAGGATCAGGTGGGCATGCGGCGGGGGTTCCTCGAGGGTCTTCAGCATCGCGTTCTGGCTTTCCTCGTTGAGGGCGTCGGCCGCCTCGATAACGAATACCCGTGCCGAACCTTCGAAGGGACTGAGCGGTGCCTGGTGGATCACCCGGTCGCGGATTTCCTGCACGGCGTGGCTCATTCCCTTCGGCGCCAGCCAGACCAGGTCAGGATGTGGCGAGGGTTCGAGCAGCGCCCGGCGACGGGCGTCCTCCGGGTCGGCGTTGCCGGCCGTGAGGATCTCGGCCGCGAAAGCCCGCGCCGCGCTGGCCTTGCCCGAGCCAGAGGGCCCTCGGAACAGGTACGCGTGGGATGGGCCCTGCTCAAGCGCCGCCTTCAGTTCAGCCCCCGCCCGGGGTTGGCGGGCCGTTGCTTCAGCCAGGTCGATCAAGCCGGGCCTCGCTTCGCTTTCGCGGGGTCTCCGGTCACGCCGGGAGCCTGGGTTCGACCTCGGCCATGATCAGGGCATGAACGTCCTCCGGGGTGCCGGTCGCGTCGATCGGAACAACCCGGCTTGGCTCGCGGCGGGCGATGTCCTCGTAGGCCTCGGCCACCCTCTCCTGGAACCGCACGCCCTCGGCTTCGAACCGGTCGTCCGACTGCGCCCGGTCGAGCCCGAAGGCGGGATCGATTTCCAGCAGCAGGGTCAGGTCCGGCACCAGGCCATCGGTCGCCACTTCGGAGAGCTCGCGAACCCGGACGATCCCGAGGCCTCGCGCCACGCCCTGGTAGGCGATGGTCGAGTCGGTGAAGCGGTCGCAGATCACGATCCTTCCGACCTCCAGGGCGGGGCGGATCACGCGGCTGACCAGGTCCGCCCTGGCGGCACAGAACAGCATCAGCTCGGCGATCGGATCGAGCGGAGTGTCGGGATCCGCGAGCAGCTGGCGAATCCGTTCCGCGGCGTCGGTTCCACCCGGCTNNGTTCAGCAGCGTCGCCGGGGACACGCTCGAGAAGGACCACGGCATCGGCGTCCTCGGTTTCGCACACGTCACCGCGGCGTACGCGGACAACGACATCGCCACCACCCGGCTCGCGCAGGGTCATCGCGCTGGCGCCGAGTGCCCGGGCGAGCATCGCCGCCTGGGTCGTCTTGCCAGAACCGTCGACGCCTTCGAGCGTGATGAACACGCGGTGCCTCTAGCCCTTGCGACTCGAAGAGCCACCGGAGTTGCCGGTGCCCTTGCCACGTGAACCGGCCTTCTTGACCCGGCGGGTGCCGAGATCGGGGGGATTCGAGATCCGGGCCGCAACGGTGGTCGGCTTCTTGCCCTTCGCCTTGCCGGCCGGTTTCTTGCCCTTCGCCTTGGTCGCCGGCTTCTTCTTGCCCGACTTCTTTGCCTCGGCCTCGTCGAGTTCCTTCGCTTTCTTCGCCGCTTCCTGGGCCGCGAGTCTTTCGGCCTTCTTCTCGCGCATTTCAACCATCGTCGGGCAGTCGTCGTTGAAGCAGAGCTTCCACGGGCGGCCGGCCCGGCCGCGGGTCTTCACGTTCACCCGGGGGGTGCGGTGACAGACCGAGCAGTTCTCTTCCAGCGGGGTGACCTCGTAGAAGTTCGGCTGCGGCATCGGGAAGGTCTGATCGCAGGATTCCGGATTGTCGGCCTCCCAGCCGGTGCAGCCGACAAACGACTTGCCTGACTTCTTTGCCCGGATGATCCTCAGCACGTTCGGTGAACCATCCTCCCTGGTGCGGCCTGCTTCCTTGCAGACGATGCAGGGTCCGAGGATCCGGTCCTGATCCATGCCCTCCCAGATCATCTTCGAAAGCTCTTCCTCGCCCTTGAGCAGGTCCTCGAAAGTCTTGTGGACGAGCCTGCGGCTGTCCTCGACGACCTCTTCCTTGGTCATCTTCTCTTCCGCGATCTCGTCCATCTCCTCTTCGAGGGAGGCAGTCATCTCGGAAGTCGCCATGTCCGGCACGTACTCCTTGAACGCCTTGTACATGGCGATTCCGGTGGCGGTCGGCTCGGGCGGATGGTTCCGCACGTAGCGGCGGTTGTAGAGCTTCTGGATGATGTCCGGTCGGGTCGCCTTGGTGCCGAGGCCCTGCTCGTCCATCAGCTGGACCAGCTTTGCCTCCGAGAGACGGGCAGGCGGCTGGGTCTCCTTGTCGACGAGCCAGGGCTTGCCGTCGACCACCAGCTGCTGGCCTTCCTCCAGCGCCGGAATCTCCTCGTCGGCCGAGCGGGCGTAGGTGTAGATGCCGGCGTAGCCGGGATCGACCACGACTTTTCCTCGCACGAAGTAGGTCTCGGAGCCGGCCTCGATGTCGGCCCGGGTCGACTCGGTCACCATCGGCTCGCCAAAGGTGGCGAGGAAGCGACGGACGATCAGCTCGTAAACCCTGGCCTTGGGGCCGTCCAGGGCGCTCGGGTAGAGCGCGTGGGTCGGGTAGATCGGCGGGTGGGCGGCGTCGAACTTCTTGCCCTGGGTCGGCTTCAGGGGCTTCTCGAGAATCGGAGCGGCAGCGGCGAAGTCCTTGATCTTGACCAGCGAGCGAATCGTCTTTTCGAGCGGCAGCGAGTCCGGGTAGATCGTGTTGTCGGTACGCGGGTAGGAGATGAACCCGTCGTCGTAGAGATCCTGGGCGAGGTCCATCGCCCGCTTCGGGGTGATCCCGAGGCGGCTCGAAGCATCCACCTGGAAGGAGTTCGTGTTGTACGGGGCCGGCGGCTTGCTCGAGGACTTGCGGCTGGTCACCGACTTGACCACGCCGGGGCTGGCGGTTCCGTTCAGAGCGGCGTCGGCCTCGGCCTTGTCCCAGAACTTGTCTGTCGCGTGATGGGCCTCGAAGCTCTGGCCACTGGGATGTTCGAACTTGGCGAACAGCTCCCAGAAAGGCTTCGCCACATGGGCGCGGCGCTCGAGTTCGCGTTCGACGATCAGGCCGAGGGTCGGACTCTGGACCCGGCCGACCGAGAGGAAGTTCGCCCCGTAGGCCTTGGCGACCAGCGATACGGCACGGGTGAACGCGGCACCCCAGATCAGGTCTATGTCCTGGCGGGCTCCGGCCGCATTCGCCAGCGGGAAAGAAAGCTCGTCGAGGTTGCCGAAGGCGCCCTCGATCTCTTCCTTGGTCAAAGCCGAGTAACGCGCCCTTTTAAGTGTGGGCTCGAGATCGGGGTTCACTTCGAGGCAGACCTCGAGCGCCTCGAGCCCGATCAGCTCGCCCTCGCGGTCGAAGTCGGTGCCGATGACCAGGCTGTCGGCCCGCCTGGCTTCTTTCTGGACGGCCTTGATCACGTTCTTCTTGCCGTCGATCGGTCCGGTTTCGAGTGGCGCGTCGATCAGCCCGGGGATCAAGTCGAGCTTCCACTGCTTGTACTCCTTCTCCTGCGGAAACTCGCGTCCGACGAAGTGTCCGCCAGTGCCGATCACGGCAGTTTCGCCGTCACCGTCCTCCCAGCGGAACACCGGCACGGTGAAGGACTTTGTCTCGGTGGCAGCGCCGTTCGAGAGGATCTCGGCGATCTTCTGGGCGGAGTTGTTTTTCTCGGTGATGATCAGACGCATTGGCTGGCGAGAGTAGCAGGGGCGCCGAATGACACCGGGGTAATGGCAACTCATCCGGCCGGCAATTCACGTTTCCGTCTCGCTGATTTCACCCTCGCTCTAACCTTCCCCTATGCCCGCCCAGGCCTACAAGGGAAAGGAATGCGTCTGCCAGTACCGCAAGCCGGTCTGCGACCAGACCTGCGTCCAGGACATGCTGGAGACTCCCTTCTACATCGCCTGCCTCAAGCTGACCGGCCGCAGGTGCCTGGTCGTCGGTGGCGGCGAGGTCGGACTCGAGAAGGTCGAGGGGCTGCTCGCCTGCTCGGGTGAAGTGACCCTGATCGCGCCCGAGGCAGTTCCGGAACTCCAACGACTTGCCG
>JRYG01001418.1_pt1 | contig 29028 bp, 21 predicted proteins | sample 235341 | NCBI WGS metagenome assembly JRYG01 (sample SAMN03074218, study PRJNA261478) | activated sludge metagenome | biome: Wastewater Treatment Plant; feature: Wastewater; material: Activated sludge; isolation source: activated biomass of a wastewater treatment plant treating hydrocarbon... ...
GCCCTTTTTGCGCATAAGCCCGCACGTCGATGCCCATCTCGCAATAAGTAGAGCAATTGCCACAGGATATACACTGTCCGCCGTTTGTAGTGATCCGGAATTTGGATTTTTTCTTTTGCCAAATACCCAGCCAGGCGGCCATGGGGCAGCCGAAGCGGCACCACACTCTGCTGCCCAGCAGCGGGTAAAATCCTACTCCCACGACCCCCGAAAATGCCGAGCCGATAAGAAAGGCGTAGGTTTTGTAAAATAACTGGGAGTATTCGTGTAGAATACTTTTACCGGTGGCAACATTAATCCATAGCAAGGCCGTCATCAATACTACAAACACCAGCACACTGTGGATCATCCAGCGCTCGATTTTCCAGGCGCGCAAGCTTTTGTCGGATAAATGCCGGAACGGATCGCCGGATGTTTCTGCTAACCCGCCGCATCCGCATACCCAGGAGCAATACCAGCGCTTTCCAAAAAAGTAGGTCAAAATGGGGGTGCCGATAAAAAACATGGCCAGGCCGAAGAAAAAGAAAATGGCGCCGAGGGTAGATCCGCTATAGCCCTGGTGCGCCATGGGCGTGCCCTGGTAATACGATAAGGGCCAGAAGTAAGTAAAGTATAACTCCGGCTGCTGTAGCCTAACCAGCAAACCCGGAATGAGAAAAGCAAAACCCAATTGAAAAAACATCACCGAAAAGGTGCGCAGCCGCTGGTAGGGATTGTGCCGGTATTTGTATAAAAATTTTACCCCCATGAACAGTACCGCCGCAGTGTACAAAGAGCCGTACACAAACCACTGATTGGCGGCCTTGGCTTGCAGCAACCGGCTCAGGGGATCGAATACCTGTATCAGTCCGGAGAGGTATTCCGGAAACCAGTACAAACACACATAAAAACCAGTGATAACAATGCCTGCCAGCCACCCCCATACCCCTCGGGCGCTGAGGCTCCGAAACCATACGCCGTTGTTTTTGATGCCCTCAGGAAATTTAAGGTATTCTTCCCTTACAAAAACAGCAATGCCGGCCCCCATGAAGCCAAAAGCGGCGATGAAAACAGCCACGGGCGCTGTGTTTTTGCCTCCCGCCCAACTGATAAGCAGCAGCAGTATGCCCAGACCGCCCAGGGTTAGCGCCAGTTTTTGCTTGCCCGTTGTGAACTGGGGCGTTGGCGTGGCTATAGACAGAGAGTGATCGCGCATTATTTTTTTGTTTTTACTTTAAAAAATTGAGCACTGCCGGCAATCCTCTTTTTTGCTTGAGAACCAGATTTTTTCCGGTTTGCCGATTGTAAAGTGCTATCAATTCGGCTTCATGCTGCGGAAAAAACTCGGGGTCGAAATTGGCGAGGCCGAGTTGTTGTAATACTGCTTCGATGCCGGCGCCGGTTTGTATCCACTTTTCGCATACCTCGTGGCGATAGCGCACCCCCATCAGGTTGAAACCCAGGATGCGCCCCGACGATTTATCGTATACCAGCCTGATGCTTTTTTTACCGCCGGGGTGCTCCCAATACAGCGTAGCCTGATTTTCGGGTATGCTGGCCTGGACTTCGCCATATACCTGGTATTCGATATCCAGGAATTTGGCCGAATTGAACCAGATACCAGGGTTGTACGCTACGGCCTTGCCACAAATATCTTGTGCTACTACTTCTCCCATCATGCGTCCGGTATACCAGATCGCCTCAATGGGGCGCCTGCCGGGGCGGGGTCGGCGCATCTCTGCGCAATCGCCTATCGCATATACATCGGGGATGTTGGTGTGGAGGTACTCGTCGACCAGGATGCCGCGGTTGAGTTCGAGCGCTGTATTTCTTAAAAAAGCGAATTCATTAGGGCTTACGCCGGCCGTAAGGCCAACAAATCCGCATTCGATGGTTTCGCCGGTCGAGGTCGTCACGGCGCGGCATTTGCCGTTGTCATCGGGCAGGATTTCCTTCAACTCGGTTTGCAAACGCAAGTCAATGCCGTGTTCCGTGATGTGCCGGTTGATCATGGCCGATTCTTCGGGTGGCAGCACGATATCCCAGAAACTTTGTTCGCGTACTAAAAAAGTAACCGGAATATGGCGGGAGTGGAACATTTCGGCCATTTCGATGCCGATGAGTCCGCCGCCCACGATCACTGCACGTCGGAGACCCCGACTATGGCGCTCCATGGCTTCCAGGTCTTGCCAGTGGTAGAGCCCGTGTACGCCATCGAGATCTTGTCCCGGCCAGCCAAACTTATTCGATACGGAGCCGGTGGCCAGTATCAGTTTGTCATAATCGATAATGCTGCCGTCGGATGTGTGGAGTTGTTTGTTAGAAAAATCCACGGAATCCACCCTGGCACGCAGCAGTTCAATGCGATTTTTCTGCCAAAACCAGTCTTCGTAGGGCTGTATGTCCTTGCGTCGCATATGCCCCATGTACACATACATCAGCGCCGTACGGCTGAAAAAATAATCGGCTTCGTCGGAGATGACGGTGATACGGTAATCGCTGAGTTTCCGAATATACCTGGCTGCCGTGATGCCGCTGACGCCGTTGCCGAGAATGACGATATTCATAAGTACAGTTTTTGATCGGTTACCGGGCGTCGTTCAGCCGCCAGTCGTAAGTAAGATAACTCAATTTGCCGTCCCTCGACAATTTTTCTTTTACATACCGATTAACGTATGCCCTGACCGAGCCGGCATCTCGCACAAAATCGCCGGCAAACCATTTGAAGATTGCAGATATTTCCGCCTTTTTGGAGGATATTTTATTGCGCACGGGGTCGTTCATAAATTCGCGCATCGCATGGGTGAGCTGAGCGTCCAGTTTTTCTGCTACAAAGGCAGTGGGTTGTAGCCGTGGGCACGACCAGGAGGCGCAGTTGATGGCAGCGTGTATGCGGGCGTCTTTGAATTTAGGCCGTAAAATGCCGTGTTCAATTTTATTCAAATCATAGGGTTTGCCGTTGATACGTATAAATTTAATATCCCACACCGAATTTACAAAGGCAATCCCCCGCTTAATATCTTTGATACTGGCAACGGGATAGTTATCGACGATCAGTTTAACCGTATACGCATTGTAGGCATTAATCCAGAAAGCCATTTTTTCTTCGCGGCTCCAACTTGTAGATTCGGGGTCGGCTGATGACAACAAGTCGAGATAGCGGTTCAATTCAGCACTATCGCGTATAAAACCCTTGTAATCTACAAAACCATCAGCTTTTACGTGGCGTTGCAGCAGTCCATCCCAGATGGTGTGGTCAACTGGCTTTAAGCCGGTAGTATCGCCGGCTAAGGTAGCGTAGGTGATAAGCGAAATGAATAATAATTGAAAATGCATATTGTATAAAGTTGTTTGCGAATTAGTTAGCAATGGTTTCACATTCTGACATAGACAATAATAATTAATTTGCGATATCCTGACTTTAAAATGGTGGTATGAGTTAGCATGCGAGTAATTTTTATAATGGGGCCAGGACTTATCATCTTTACCGGCTATGGCATGATTTCAGTTATCAGGAAAAAATATCACAAAATGCGATTTACTATTCACATTCGAAACACCGTCGCAGGACTGCTGTGCACAGCCGGCGCTTTATACGGGCAGGGCCCATTTGACGGTTACCTCAAAGGCAAAGGAAATCTGGACATCGCGCCTTCCTTCTCCAGTAATACATTTGATCAATTTCAGGGGGCCGACCAACAGCGATACGATTTATCCTATCGGGGTTACCTGCTAAGCATTTTTGCGGAATATGGATTGACAAAAAATCTTGACTTAATAGGGACAGGCGCCTACATTTTTACACCTTTAAAAGATGGGCTTCAGGATGGCGGCCTGTTTGTAAAATACCGGTTCCTTCGTCGTCAAATAGCCGGGAATTTCAATTTGCACTTGCTTGCCGGTAGCGGCCTGGCTTTCCCGCTTTCCGATTACGAACCTACTGCCAACGGTGCGCTTGGCGTAAAAGCCATTACGCTTCCGGCGAGATTGATCGTACAACTTGAAACGCCGGTTGGGCTGTTTATTAATATAACAGGCGGATATAACTGGCGTTTAGACAGGGCCTCAAAAGGTGATGTTGCCGCCGTGCGCATGAGTCGCCCCGATTTTGAAGCGCAAGCCCCAGCCAATTATACAAGTCTGCTGTTAAAAGTTGGCTTTCCCGCAGCGCATTACTATCTCGATGCCTGGTATGAATGGCAATATACGCCGGGTGGGACAGATTATTTGCCCGGGGTAGTTGATCTCCCACAGTTATACGGCGTATCTTATAACCAGATCGGCGGCACAGCATATTATTCGGAAAGCGGAAAAATGGGTTTTTACATCAGTTCGGCTTATATCTTTAGTGGGCGGAATGTGGGTGAAATTTTCAGACTTACAGGAGGAGTAGTAGTGAAGTTAAATTTTATAAAAAAACAAATAAATGTCGAATGAACAGCGCATGGAAAAAAATTGCAGAGCGCTGAGAAAAAAATTAAAAGATTTGCTCCTAATCATTATTAGTACGGTCCGCTCGGGGGGCGGATTTTCTATCATTCCGGGGTGTTTATAACATTTTCCAGGGTTCTACCTGGTATTGCTTTGTCACAGTTGCCACGTCGATACCCCATAACAAGTTTTTCGGGCGGTAATCGGGCCGTTGCTGCAGGCGTTTGACAACAGATTCGTGAATGACAGTATTTTTGGGAATAAACCGGGGTTTACCCAGGTTGATATAGGGTTTCGACTTCCACTTCGAGCTGCCGTCGGCTTGTTTGCGTTTCACCCACACCAATTTGGGCCAAATTTCGCCAATATACCAGCCTGGCGTTAGCGACTCATTTTGATCTTTCAGGTGGGGGTCGGGCATAGCATGTACAATCTCGCGGGCCTTGTGCAGGTCATCAACCACAATACCCTTATCCATAGCCTCCACGATCATCCACTCCAGCGCGATATTACTCAAGGCGCTTCGTTGCAGTGGATAGGAGCCGCCCACATCCGAGTGTACCCCGGCAAACCATACCTGTTTGATATCCTGTTGTTTTTCATGGCGGTTGCCCCACATATTCTGACGGAAAAAGGCCCTTCTTTCGTCAATAGCGATGGCATGTCGCACAATGCTCACATCGGGATTGTTGGTAGTGGCTTGCAGCAGCAGCGGGTTATACACCCAGCCTACGGAGGTAACGGTATCCCAAAGTCCCAGAAAATGAACCGGGCAGGGACGGCAGAAGGTTGCCTTGAAGCTGTCGGCAATTTTGCTCCCTCTATCGTGATAGATACGCAGGGTTTCCGATAGCAGGTTTTCGCTATGGTCGTAAAGCAATCCGCAGGTGTGCAAAATACCGGCTACCGCTCTTGCTGTATAGGCTCCGCGGCTAAAGCCGAAAATGTAAATTTTATCACCCGACTCATAGGACTGCATCAGGAAGCGGTAGGCATCCATAATATTGTCGCTGAGGCCATAGCCGAAGCCCATGCCCATAAAGTACATCAGCTTTCTGGTGATGGGGTTGAAGGCATCGTAGGCGCTGGGCGTACCCACGCCGGGGTCGTAATACACGATTTGCCTGGCGGTATCTTTTGCCAATACAGAAAACAGCTTGACGACATTCGAATTTTCGTCGCCGAAATCATTGCTGGTGCCGTCGCAGCAGATGATGATGTTTTTCATGGATGGTTGTGTTTGGGTGTAAAGATCGTTTATCAAGATCAATACCTCAAGTATTATCCATTTATGCTACAGTGTTATTTATATAACTTGTTCATTTATAGCTTTATAATAATGTTTTTTTAAAAATATCTTAAAAATGTTTGTGCGAAATTTTAAAACGCCCTATATTTGCCTCGCTTTAGCGCAAAGGGCGCATAGCTCAGCTGGTTTAGAGCATCCCGACCGGCAGGTCGGGAGGGTCAGAGGTTCGATCCAGCATAAAAAATCGAACGCATCATCAGGGCGCATAGCTCAGCTGGTTTAGAGCATCTGCCTTACAAGCAGAGGGTCGGAGGTTCGAATCCTTCTGCGCCCACCACAGGCCACCCACGGGTGGCCTTTTTTCGTATGACAGCTTCTCTTTTACTATCACCTCTTTTTTCTCTATATTTACCCCATTCCTATCACTTTCCTACTCTGCATCATGGCTAAAAGAGATAAACAATCGGAGGAAGAAGCTGCCAAAACAAAAGGCAAAGCCAAAAAGGCAAAAAAGAGACCCGAGGTGCAATACCACCGCAAGCCCAACGAAATGGATGCGGACAAGTGGCAGATAGCACTGCGCCGGCAATTTGCCGCCAATAATCGATTTGTCGTGAAAAAAATGACCGATGAAACGGTTTATGCCGACTATCTGGTGACCAACCCCGAAAACAACAATGCCTACAAAGTAGCCCTGCGCAGCGCCGATCCGGGCCTCAATTTCTGTAGCTGTTTTGATTTTAAAATCAACCAGTTAGGTACCTGCAAGCATATAGAAGCGGTGTTGCTGGATGTGGCCAAACGCAGTAAAAAACGCCGGCTCAAAATTCCTGTTCAACGCGATTATTCTTCCATTTATGTCAATTATCTCGACAACAGAGCCATCTGCCTGCGCATTGGAACAGAAGCCGAGGCGGAATTGCGTGAACTGGCTGCCGCTTATTTCGATGCGGACAAACGTCTCACTTCCGAGGGGTTGGCCAATTTTGAATTATTCTGGTACAACGCCCGCCAAATAGCCCCTTCCTGCCGTTGCTATGATGACGCCCTGGAGCGCATACTTGAATTGCGCGAACAACAGCGCCGCAGCGCCAAATTGGCAAAAATGAAAGTTGCCGAACGCCGCCGGTTTCTGGACGGCCTCGTGCAAGTGCCGCTTTTTCACTACCAGGAAGAGGGTGTTTTGTTTGCCTACCAATATGGCCGGGTGATCATCGGCGATGAAATGGGATTGGGCAAAACCGTCCAGGCTATTGCCGGCGCCGAATTACTCCGACGCGAACACGGCATCGCCAAAGTGCTCATCCTGGCGCCTACCTCGCTCAAATACCAATGGAAAACTGAAATTGAAAAATTCACCGGACAAAACGACGCCCTCGTAATAGAAGGCAACGCCATCAGCCGCCGGCGTTGTTATCACCAGGAAGAACCGTTTTATACGATAGCCAGCTACCATGCCGCTTTATACGACTGGCAATTTATGTCGGAAGGGAGCTACGACCTTATTATCCTCGACGAAGCCCAGCGCATCAAAAACTGGCGCACAAAAATCGCGCAGGCCGTGCGGCGAATCCCCAGCCGGTATGCTATCGTACTTACCGGCACGCCCATTGAAAACAACCTGGAAGAATTGTACGGGCTGGCGCAGTTTGTCGACCCCTTCGCCCTCGGCCCCCGGCATCGCTTCTTTATGCGCTACCAACAAACCGACGATACCGGCAGGGTGGTCGGCTATCGCAATTTGAGCGAAATCCGCCAACTCCTCAGCCATTGCCTGATCAGACGCACCAAAAAGGAGGTGCTCAGCCAACTCCCCTCTCGCACCGATAAAAATCTCGTGGTGCCCATGACCCGCGAACAAAAAATATTGCATAGCGAATATGGCGACGGGGTGGCCAAACTGGTGGCCAAATGGAAACGCATGGGTTTTCTTGACGAGCAAGACCGCAACCTGCTCCTGCGCTTCCTCAATATGATGCGCATGGTGTGCGACAGTACTTACATCATCGATCAAACCACCAACCACCAAACCAAAATTGACGAACTCCGATATCTCGTGAGCGATATTCTCGAAATTGAGGGCGAAAAAGTAGTCATCTTCAGCCAATGGGCGCGCATGAATAACCTGGTAGCTGAAATGCTACAAGAACTGGACGTCGATTACCGCTACCTGCACGGCGATGTGCCCGCCAAACAACGAGGCGACCTCTTCTACGATTTTAACAACGACCCCGAGGTCCGCGTTTTCCTGAGTACCGACGCCGGCGGCGTGGGCCTCAACCTGCAAGCCGCCGCCTGGCTTATCAATATCGACATACCCTGGAATCCCGGCGTACTCGAACAACGCATCGGGCGCATCCATCGCATGGGGCAAACAAAACCTGTGAACATCATCAACCTGATCGCCCAGGAATCCATTGAACACAGCTTGCTCGGCGTACTGCAATTCAAAAAAAGCATGGCCGCCGGCGTTCTCGATGCCGGCGACGATAGCATCTTCCTGGGCGACGACAAATTCCGCAAGTTCATGGAATCGGTAGAGGTGATCACCCGCGGGCCGCAAGAACCCGATTTGGCGGTTTCCCCCGCCGAAATAACCGACGACGACGCAGCGCCGGATGCCGCCGCATTACCCGAACCGCCCGTGCAACCCGAAGAACTTATTGAAGCCGAAGAAGACATCATGCCGGGCAAGCCGGTTGCCGAGCCGGCCCAGGCTGTAGCCTCCACCGCCGGCGCAGGTCAGTCCACTTCGCAAGAACTCGTCCAGGACGGACTGCGCTTCCTCGGTCGCCTCGCCCAAACGCTAAGCGATCGAGAGGCCACGGAAAAACTGGTAGAAAGCATCACCGAAAAAGACGAAAAAACCGGCCGCACCTATGTCAAACTTCCCGTTGATGATGTCGACGTGGTACACCAGTTTTTTAAGGCCTTGGGCGGGTTGATGAAAGGGGGGAGGGAGTGAAGGCTTAAACAACAATTTTAATCAAATATCCCGTTTTTTATTATCTGTGTTAATGTTTACATAAAAAGTAAATATTGACTTTTGTTTTTACCTTCTATGTGTATATTTATTTAGTATTTTAGAAGAGGAAGCCCTTATCGCCTATTACAAACGATTTCCAATCACTACGGTGACTAAGCCAACCAATCATGATATCCGTAAATCAACTCAGAGCCGCTAAAAAATTTGGCCCCGGCTACTTTATCCGGGAACAACTCGAACAACGCGAATGGACGCAGGAAGACCTGGCCGCGATAACTAATATGTCAGCCAAGCATATTAATAAAATCCTCCAGGATCAGCAGCCGCTCACGCTCGACAATGCGCGCCTGTTTGCCAACATCTTTGGCACCTCCGTTCAATACTGGGTTAACCTCAACACCGACTACCTCCTGTGGTTGCGCCAGGAAAAGACCCCCGAAGAAGTCGAAGCCGACCTTAAGGCCGCAATTTATTCGCGCATGCCAATCAAGGATATGATCAAAAAAGGTTGGTTGAAATCTTATAGCAACGCCAATGATTTAAAACAACAAGTGCTTGATTTTTGGGGCTGGCCTTCGCTCGATTTTTCACAACTGGATCGCCAACTGCCTTTCCTTACGCGAAAATCGGAATCCTACAATGCGTTTAACGCTTCTTATGCCCTCACCTGGTATCGCAAAGCTAAGCTTGTTGCCGGCCGGCAGGCGCCCCAACCCTACCAGCGAACTCAGTTGGAGGCCTTATACAATCAAATGCACAGCTATACCACCACCACAGACGGCATCAATACATTCATTAAAGCCCTGGAAGCCGCAGGTGTGATCTTTTTTGTGCTGCCCCACCTTCAAAAAACCTATCTCGACGGCGCCGCTTTTTTCTCGGGCGCCAATCCGGTGCTGGTGTACACCGGCAGGTACAAGCGGATTGACCATTTCTGGTTTACACTTGCCCACGAAATTGCCCACGTATTGCTGCATTTGGATGAAGCCACGCCGTTTATCCTCGACAATCTCCACGACGGAGAAAAAAATGCCATAGAGGAAGAAGCCAATGCCCTGGCCGCCCGTCAACTGAAACACGCCGAGATATTGGAGCAATTATCCCCCTACGCTAAATATCTGCCCCCTGCCAAAGTTGAGGAATGCGCCGAAAAATACCAGGTGCACCCCGCTATCGTAATTGGCAAGCTGGCCCACGAAAAGCTGATTTCTTACGCCAACCAAACCCGGTATAAGGACGATGTGCTGGAACTCATCAACCCGGAATATCAATATTATTGATCGCATGCCGATGCTGTTAAGCCGGAGGTATAGCTGCCCAATAGAATATGCATAAATTTTCCGGTTTTGCGCCCCGTTTTTGTGGTACGAGGCTTATAATATTACTTTTGAACAAAACAAGTATATGTCAAAGCTCAAACGCCCATCCAATAGCCCCCTCACCACCGCCGATTGGTTGGTTTACCGCCCGTACAAATTGTTTCAGGCTTACGATAATTATTATTTGAAATTAGCCGGGGAGGTATTCGAGTATTTCAACGATCCCAATAATCATTTTAGAGGAATATGGGATCGCGACGCATTAAAAAAGCTTTCCATTGTGCTTACCTGCCATTTTGAAGATTTTGTAAACGAAATTGGGTTATGGAGAGCGCTTAGGGAAAAATACCGGGAATTATACGGTTATGCTTTGCCGTTTTATGATTTGGAAAACTACGACCCCGAATACCTCAACCCACAGGATTTTGCCTATCTCATATGGCATCACCTGGAAAAAACGACAGAAAAAATAATATCGCCCTATGCTGAGTCAATAGCGCTTGCTGCGGATTTCTGCTATGTTTTTTTCGAAGAACATATTGATGAGGCGCCAGTCACTGATTTTTACGAACAATTCCTCGATATTGACGAAGACATCCCATTCTTCGAGCTGAAAAAACGATTGAAATGGATGGCGCTGCAGAATTATCTGCTCGGTCCGGCTTATATTAAAGATTTGCGTGACAGACTAGAGGAGGAGGTAGAGAAAGACTCGTTTAATAAGCAATGGCAAGGCGACACAGGGATACTAGCCTATACACTGGAAGACGATTATTTATTTGAAAAAACAGCTTCCTGGGGCGCCATGGATACTCCGCAATGGCTGGCAGCGTTGGCGCGCTGCGACGATCGACTACGACCCGCCATTCGGACCCTCAACCAAAAAATTTCCGGAATATTTGTTTACGAAGGTAGCGACGACGAATATTATCACTACAAGCTAGTTAATACCAATCGCGTATTCAAGGTCAGGCGCGACTCCATAGACCTCAATACAAAAAAAATGAAAGCCGGCTCCGAAGTGGGCGCTTTTTCCATCGTCAATTGGTGTGGAACCTGGTGGCTGAGCGGCGCCTACACTGCATGGAATGTTAATGCCGCGCAATTGGAAAGAATGCGGTACAAAATCGCCAATGCGCCTTTTTATGGTTGGACGGAAGAACAACAGCAGCATTTGCGGTCTATGGCAGATGATCTCGAACAAGGTTTTTTCGAATATTTTGGCGACCGCCTGGTGTTGTTTGAAAATGGAAAAGATGCAGAAATAGCCTTTCAAGCCCAACAAAAATGGTGGAATGATAAGAAATCCCTGGATAAACAACCTTCGAAGAGTTTCGATAAATTCAAGAAAATGCAGGATAAAGACGACAATAAACCATCGCCACTTTATGATGACAAAGGACAAATAGCCGCTTGTTATATCCCCGGCGGAGGCGTAATCACCTCCACCGCCGTTCCCCTCATTATAGAATTATTACAAGCCAATACGCTGTCAAAGGAGGAAGCCAGAGAACTGTTTGATCTAGCGTTTCTTAAATGCGAGCCCTATCTGATCAACCTATTAAAAACGCGTTACGCTTTCAAGAACCTGCGCCACCCCTTAGTTTCCGATCCCGACTTTATGGATAAACACCTGCCCTTTTTCCTTCGCTATTATTCCCCCGAAGCATTTAAGCCGGTGAAGCCGTTTATATGTTTGGTGTTGGAGGGGTGAGTAATCGCGCGCCGTAAAATCACTCCTCTGATTCGACGGCGCGCGACATATATTAAGGTTTAATCACCTTCTTCAATTCCTTCACTGCAGCTTCCAGTTGCTGATCGCGGCCTTTGCTCACAGCGCCGGGCTCGTTGGGTACTTTTACGTCGGGTTCCAACTGGTTGTTTTCCAGGTATTTGCCGTCGTTGCCTACCATGCCCACCTGCGGGATGCCGAATACAACACCGTTTTGCATGGTTTCCCACCACACAGCGGTGCCGGTGCCGGGCACGGGCATACCTACCAGTTTGCCGATTTCGAGGGCTTTGTAGGTATAGGGGAACATATGGGCGTCGGAGTAGTTGCTTTCGCTCATCACCACGATGGAAGGCTTATACCATTTAAACTGGGGTTCTGAACCCAGGTTTTGATCGCGGGGCATCAATGTCATATATTTTTTGCCATCGAGGAAGGTGGCCAGGTCATCGTGCAGCCAGCCGCCGCCGTTGAAGCGGGTATCGACTACCAGGGCTTCCTTGCCTGCGTTTTTGCCGAGGGCTTCTTCATAAACGGTGCGGTAGCTTTGGTCGTTCATACCGCGAACGTGTACATAGCCGATCGTGCCACCGGAGAGGCTGTCGACCAGGTGGCGGCAACGCTCTACCCAGCGCTGGTAGCGCAGTTCGTTTTCTTCGCCCTGAGAGATGGGTTTGATCACCGTTTCCCAGCGTTTGCCGTCGGCGGGGTTGTAGAGCGACAGCAGCGTATTCTGGCCTTCCTTGCGGTTGAGCAGACTGTAATAATTCGTTTCGGGGGTAATGTCCTGACCGTCGATTTTTTCGATGATTACCCCGGGTTTGATTTTGGTGTCGCTTTTGGCGGCGGGACTTTTATCCATTACTTCCAGGATTTTGAGTCCGTTGCCGGTATACGACTCGTCGTAGAAGACGCCCAGCGCGGCGGTTTTATCGCCGGTATCCATATTGGGGCGCCAGCGGGCGCCGGTGTGCGAGGCGTTGAGTTCGCCGAGCATTTCGCTGAGCATTTCGGCGAAATCGCGGTTATTATTCACATGGGGCAGGAAGCGGGCGTAGTTGTCGCGGTATTCTTCCCAGGTGACGTCGTGCAGGTCTATTTTGTAAAATTTCTTCTGCACCTGGCGCCAGGCGTGTTCAAAGAGGTGGGCGCGTTCTACCGATTCGTTGAGCACCATTTCGCCGTTGATGCCTACATTGCTGCGTTTTCCGCCTTCGATCTNNGATGCTGCCATCGGCAACGAAAAACAGGTTTTTGCCTTCTTTGTCGAGGGTCAGCCCGCCGGCATTATCGGCGCCGAGTTTGAGCAGCGTTTTGGTTTCGCGGGTGCGCAACTCGGTTTGCCACAGGTCGAAGCCTTTTTCAAAGCGGGCCAGGTAAAACAGTTTTTCGCCGTCTTTCGACATAATGGCGTCGTTGAGGCGCGAGGAGTGCATGGTGAGGCGCACCTTGCGGTCTTCGATGCCCTTGAGGTCTATTTTGATCGGGTCGGGCAATTTTTTGGCCTCGTCTTTTTTCTCTTCCTCTTTTTTCTCACCGTTCTCTTTCTTTTTGCCCTCTTCTTCTTTTTCCTTTTCTTTTAATAAATCAAAATCTTCCTTGCTCAACTTAAACCGGTCGTAGTCTTCCTGGTTAAAAAACATGCCGTACACATCGTATTCGCCGCCCCAGCTGGCGTCGTTTTTCATGCCGTCGCGGTCGGAAAACCAGAGCATCATTTTACCGTCCATCATCCAGCGGGGATTGTTGTTGTTGTAGCCGCTTTGGGTGAGGTTGGTAATGGGCTGACCGCCGGCGGCGCTTACAAGTCCGGCCTGGCTGATCCACTGCTGATTCTGGAGGAAGTTGACCAGGAACCACTTGCCATCGGGCGACCATTCGTACCATTGGTCGCCGTCAGAGTAAGAGTAGTTTTTATCGGCGCCCATGATCTCGCGCACTTTTTTCGTTTCGGTGTTGACTACCTTGAGTATGGTGCGCTCTTCGAGATAGGCTACTTCTTTACCGTCGGGCGACCAGGCAGGCTGAAATTCTTCGGCGGCGGTGGCAATTACAGGTTCTTCGTTTAGCAGGGTGGCGTTGAAAAAGTAGTTTTCTTCTTTGCGGCCCAGGTTGGTGCGATATACGTTCCAACTGCCATTGCGCTCGGCGGCGTAGAGCAGCGAACGGCCGTCGGGACTGAAGCTAATGGAGCGCTCCTGCTCGGGCGTATTGGTGATGCGGCGGGTGGTGCCTTTGTCTACTGAACTGGCAAATACTTCTCCGCGTACTACAAAAGCCACTTCTTTGCCGTTGGGCGAAAGGGCAAATTCCGATGCATTGCCGCTGATTTTTTCAATTTTCTCCGGATTATAGCGTTCGTCGGTGGCGATAAATACGTTAAGGAGTTTCGGCTTTTGGCCTTCGCGCATCGTGTAGAGTTCGCCATTAAATGAAAAACACATCAGCCCGTCGCTGCTTGTGCTCAGGTAGCGCACCGGGTGTTTGTCGAAGGTGGTCAGTTGCACGCTTTTGCCCGGCGTTTTGATATTCATTTTAAAAACATTAAAACTGCCTTTTTCTTCGCTGAGGTAGTAGATTTCTTCCTGGTTGGGCGCAAAAACCGGATTGCGGTCTTCGCCTTCAAAAGTAGAGAGCTGCGTGTATTCTTTTTTATTAAAATCATACACCCATACATCGCGCGTTACGGAAGAGGTGTGGTGTTTCCTGAATTCGTCTTCGTAGCCTTTGCGGTCGTGGTACGCGATCATATTGCCCTTTTTGTTGTAGCGCGTCATCTCGGCGGGCGTGGTGATTACCTGTTTTTCTCGGCCTCCTTTTACCGGCACGCGGTACAATTCGGGTAAAACGCCGGAGGGGAATTGCTGGTTGGCCGCCGCGTCGAGGCGCGAGGAGGTGAAGATCACGTACTGGCCGTCGGGACTAAAATCCGAAGGCATATCCCCCGAGGAGTGATAGGTGAGTCGCGTGGCTGCGCCGCCGGCGGCGGGCATCACAAACACGTCGTAATTGCCGTAGCGATCGGAGCCGAAGGCGATGGTTTTGCCGTCGGGCGACCACACGGGCATGGCATCGTGACCTTCGTGCAAGGTCAGCGGCGAAGCGGCGCCGCCTTCGGCGGCTACTTTGTACAAATCGCCTTTGTAGGAGAACACGATGGTTTTTCCATCGGGGGAGATGGCCGGGTAGCGCAGCCATAGGGCAGCCTCTTGGGCATTAAGCGCCGGCGATAGCAATGCCAGCGCGCATAACAGCAGGTGTGATTTCATTTTTAAGTCGGTTAGTTTAAAAAAATGGATTAGTAAAAATAACGCAAGATGGCTATTGGTGCAACCATTTGGTCCCAACGAAGTAAGCCGCCAGCGCACAGGAACCTGTGATAAAAGCCCCCCAAATAATATCTACGACTGTAATAACCAGCGGCCACCGGCTGATGGTGGCCATATTGACCAGATCGTAAGTGGCGTAACATACAATGCCCAGGATTGCGCCGTTGAGCAGGGCGCTTTGCCATTGACCGGTTTTGATGGCTGGCAATACCACGAAATGTAGCAGTCCGGATATATAGATGACATAAAAGGCAGCGGCAGCATACCAGTTGGTCGTATCCGAGAGCATAAAACTCAGCCGTTGGCGGTAGAAATTGCGGGCCAGGAATCCCAGCCACAACATATCCAGTGCGAAAAAGTAGAGGGTCGCGATAAAAAAGAGAATGATCTTGTGCATAATATTACCGGGGTGAGGGTTGACCGTAAGTTGTTTTAGTTAAATCGACTTTTTTGCCCAACGGCGTACTCCTTATGCGTACCACAAAGAGGTTGTCGTAGTCGTTGTCGGCAATGGTCACGGTATCGCCGCTGAGGCCCGACACCAGAGCGGGAATGGTATTGGAATGCCCCACCACTAATATCCGCTTTCCTTCCATTTTTTGCAGTGTTTTTACCAATGCCTGGGTGGTATCGGGCTGGTAGGTAACAACCGGTTTGTTGAGCGCATCGGCTAATGGCTGGGCAGTTTGCCGGGTGCGCAAAAAACGGGAGGCATACACGAGGTCTATTCTATGGCCAAGCAGCTGATTGCGAAGCGCCAGCGCCCGGTCCCAACCGGTTTCCGACAGCGGCGTATCGGGGCTGCTGTCGCGTTTTTCGGCATGGCGCACCAGAAAGTAGTGGGTGGTTTGGCAGGCCTGGCAGGCCAGCAACAGGGCGATCAGTAGTAAGCCGGTGTGTATTGATTTCATAAGCTTTGATTATCAGTAAGCATAAACCATTTGCCGGGTTGCAACCACTTGGCCGTCTATGACCAGGCTGTAAGCGTATGTTCCCGGCACATAGCTGTGGTGATCGTAATCGTAGGTTACTTCATTTAGTCCGGGTTGCAGGGCAATGGGCAGCCGGGCCAATTCCTTGCCTTGCATGGAATAAACGGCAATAAACGCCTCGCGGTAATCGAGGGCCTGCTCTACATAAACGCTGATGACCGTCGCCTCATCAAAAGGATTGGGGCGATTTTGGAGCAGTTCTACGTTTTGCTGTGCCGCAGGTATCTCGCGGGTATCGGTAGTAAAGTTGTCAAACCGCTCGTTGGAGAACAGGCTTTCCACGCCGTCGGCATCAACCGACGCCACCGAGACTACGTAAATATTGCCGGGCGCCAGGCCATACAGGGAATCGGTAGTTTGATAGATAGTGTATACCGTGTCCCAGTCGTTGGTGGCAAACGTGCGCACCCCGACGCGATAAACGCCGTAGTTGTAGCTATCTTCAAAAGACACCTCAAAACCGTTGTCGATGCCTGCCAGGTTAAAGTTTGTCGGCGTAACGGGCCCCGCTGCTGCCATTCCCAGGGCGTTGCCGTTGACGACGGCGTTGCGGGCCAGGTAGTTGAAATCTACAAAAAAGCTGTCGAGCAGTCCGTCGTTGTCGGTGTCGAGACCCAGTACATCATCGGTAGTATGCTGGCGGTCTTCGTAGTTGGGCGTGCCGTTGGGGTCGCCGTTGCCGTGTTCGTTGGCCGAGGTAAAGCGCACGGCGGCAAAGCCTTTTTGGCGGAAAGGGATGTGGTCGCCGCCCCGGCCCGTGCGGTCTTCGGGCGTCATGATGTTGATCACCGGTTTTACGGGCATCAGCGGCGCTACATTTTCCTGAAATTCCAATTTGATAAAACGCGCCAGTTGTTTGTTTCGGGAATTGGTAGTGCCCTGTGAATAAATGCGGACATTGATGCTGTCGACGCTATTGAGCCCGGGGCAGCCGGGAGGCGAGGCTGTGGCGCCGCAGATGACGCCGCCGATGATGTCGTTGTTGAGAACGGCTTTGAGTTTGACGTCGTTGAGGTCGCAGTAATCGGCAAAGGCGTCGGCGCCGAGCAACCCCTGTTCTTCGGCGGTGGTGAGCAAGAATACGATGGTTCTGTTGTAGGAATAGGCGCTCATCACGCGGGCCAGTTCCAACACCAGCGCGCTGCCGCTGCCGTTGTCTTCCATGCCGTGAGCGATGCAATCGGGATCGCACTCGTCTTCGCAGCGGCTGTCGAGGTGGGCTTCTACGAGTACGACTTCGTCGTATTGAGGCCCCTGCCCGGGCAATACGGCCATAATATTGCGATGGCGGTTCATAGCGCAAATGGGCAGGTCAAATTGAAAATAGGAAACCAGCAGGCGGTTTTCGTGCTGGGCGCTGAAAGATTGAAATTTCTGGTAAGCCCAGCGGCGGGCGGCGCCAATGCCAAACGTGGCGCTAACCGTGTCCGCGCCGGAGCTGCGGTTGCCAAAAGCGCTCATCTGGAGCAGGTAGGCGTGCAGCGAATCAGGGGAAATGCCGTTTACCAACCCCGACGCGATGGCCGCAGGGTCGTCGATGACCACCGCGGGCGCATAATTGGCTGGATCGAAATTGCCCAGCAATACGGCTTCCGCCTCGGGGTTGGTTACCAATAAGTTGGTTTGGGCACTTAAGGGCGTTATGGCCCACAAGGTGATAAATGCTATTGCGACCGACTTCATGAAAAACGCGTTTGAATAATCAAAAATAGAATTTAATTATCCAAATCGCGAGGAAGTCGAAAAAAAACAATCGCTTACAGGCCCGAGCTGATCAAAAACGTGGTAGCAAATGCGACGATAGCGTACAATTCCGGGAATACCGCCAATACCATCGTTTTGCCGAATACGTCATAACCGGCGCCGATGCCGGCGATACCGTTGGCGCATACGCGGCCCTGCTGAATAGCCGAGATCAAGCCTACAACACCAAGGATAAAACCAGATGCAAATACGGCCATACCCTGTATGATGGTCATATCAGGACTAACCACGCCGGAACTGTTGACGATAAAAAAGCCGGCAAAACCGTACAACCCTTGCGTGCCGGGCAAAGCGCTCAACAGCATGTAATTGCCGAATGCACTGTCATTTTTCTTCAACGCGCCGATGGTCGCATTACCGCCGATGGAAACGCCTATAGCGCTGCCGATGCCTGCCAATCCAACCATTAAACCCAGGCCGATATAGGCCAGAATTACAGAAGTACCCATTTACGTTGCGTTTTGATGTTTAGTATCTTGTTTTTTGCGGGAAAATGGCGCGTACGCCTTGCCGCCCCCCGTAAAGCCGGCATTTTTATAAAATTCTACAAAAGTCAGACGCATGGGGTGTACAAAAGACCCCAGCATGGCCAGCATCATATTGGCCCCGTGGCCTACAATCAAGAATATGACGAATAATATCGGCCCCAAAATGGGGATGCTGTCTTTGATCTGCAAGGAGATAGTGTTGACCACAAATCCCAATATGGCGCTCGACATGCCCAGCGCAAAAAGCCGGATGTAACTGAGCAAATCGCCGAAAAACCCGGTGATGCCGTATAAGTCCCACAATCCTTTCCCAATGCGCCCCAAAATGCCCATCTGCATGTCGCTGAAAAACATAATGAGGGCTACGCCCAACCAGGAGGTGTAAGTGGATATCGGAGCGGCCATTTTCAGGTAGCCGATATCCAGCAGGCTGACCAGCAGAATGATCCAGCCAAACGGCGGCAAGGAGGAAAGGAACCCCGATTGCCGTATGCGGTTGACACCTTGAATGAATAAGCCGAATAGTATCTGCACTACGCCCAGCGCCAAGGCCAGCGTGAATATCTGGTTGCTGTCGAGCATGTATTCCTGGATTTTGCCCAGCCATGCGTATTCTTTGCCTAGCAGGCTTAAGCCGAATACCGTACCGCCCAATAATCCGAAAAAGATGGTAGAGACACTCAAAAATTGCACCAGCGTCAGTATCGGGCGCAAGTCTTTTTTAGCCTTGCGTTTGTACCAGATAGCGGCCAGCAGCAAGACCAGTCCGTAGCCGGCATCGCCGAGGCAAAACCCGAAAAACAGCATGAAAAACGGCGCAAAAAACGGCGTCAGGTCGAGTTCGCCGTAGTCGGGCAGGGAGTATAATTCGCCGATAGGCTCGAAGAGTTTGCTGAAGCGTTTGTTTTCGAGCAAAATCGGCGGCGTCTCATCGGGAGCAGGGCGGTCGGCCAGGTATACGATGTCTTTCTTATCGCAAGCGGCGGTAAGTTCTTTTTCTTTTGAAACGGGGACAAATCCTTCGAGTACCATGACGTGGTCTTCCGCTGCAGATCGCGTAAAAGCCAGCACCTGCTGCCAGTCGACTTCTTCGTCTATCGCGGCCTGGGTTTGCTTCAACAGCGGCAGGTATAATCCGGTATATCTGTCCAGGGTTTGTTCGATTTCACTCAACCTGGCCTCTGTCTGCAATCGCGCAAGGCTTAGTCCTGCCGGATCGCGCACGGGCAGGGGCAGTTCCTCGGCATCAATATCGGGTTTTTCGCCGGAGCGGGTAAACGCCACAAAATATTGATCGGGCGGATTCTGGGATATCACCGACAGGTAGTGGTTGTCTTCCCATTCGGGTTTGTATTTGCTGATTGGGGATGTAAAAAAATGCAGTTCCCAGCCTGCTTCCGCCAGTTTTTTAATAGTATCGAGTGAAAAATCTCCCCAGTTAGACAACGCGGCGGCTTCTTTATCAAAAAGCGTAAGTTGGTGTTTGTTCCGTTCTATTTCTTCCTGTAATTCTCTGATTTCGCGGGCCAGCGCTATGCCGTCGGGTTCGGGTTGCGGACGTTCGCCTTCGTGGGGCGGCACCTCGCGTTTTTCGAGCAGGCGGATGGCGGCAGCTACTTCCTTGCGCAATTGGGCCCGCTCGCCCATATCGGTGATATTGGCTTCGGGTTTGGGTTTGACATGTACAACGCCCAGGTCGCGCAATACTTCGAGGAAAGCGTCGTAGTCCGCATAGTGGACTAAAAAGGCGTATTTGCGCATCGGCGTAATCATACCGCGTTGCCGTTTGATTCGGCGGAAAGCCGGTTTTTGACAATCTTCTGGGCCGATTTGGCCAGGTTTTCTTCGTCTTCCAAAAAGCGCTTGATCTTGAGAATCGCCAGTTCGTATCCCGGTATCTGTACTTTTTCGTACAGGTTCACCTTTTGCGTGGTTTTCTTGCGCGCCCGGTCGAGTAGTTCCATGGTGCGCAGGTAAAAAGTTTTTTCTATAGCGATGAGGGCCAGTTCTTTTAAAATAGCGACCCCTTCGGCATACCAATGGGGGTTATTAAACAAGCTGAAGGGCGCCAGTTTGAAATGGATTTGTTTCAATACGGGGATATGCACGCCGGCAATTTTTCGGCTGGTCATTTCTACTTTTTCTACAGCGATCAGCGAGGCGTCAAATTCTTCCCACAACCGCACCATCACTTCGTAGTCGGCCATGCGGCGCTCCAGGGCGGCTTCGCGGGCAGCGGCTTCGTCGCGGGCGCGTTTGACCTCTATGCGCAGGGCGGCCTCCTTGTTTTTCAGGGTAGGCAGCGCCTTCTGCCGGATGCGCAACTGCCTGTTGAGATCCTGGAGGGCGGTTTTGTTGTATTGAAATTTAATTGCCATACCTGCCTAATTTTCCGGCCAGTATTTGTCTACAAATTCCTGTTTGATGCCCACTTCCGATGGGGAGAAGTGTTTGCCAAACAACTCCCAGGAGGTGGTAAGCATATCTTCCGTGTCGATATTGACGTCGATAGCGAGCAGTTTGTCGGCGTATTCGCGGGAGAAACTCAGCGTGCGCTCGTCGTAATCGGTAAGGTCGAAGCCGTTTTCGAGTTTGGTGCGGGCGTTGGCGGCGTCGGCATACAAACGGATGGCGGCGTTCATCACCTGCGGGTGGTCGGTGCGCGTTTTTTTGCCGATCACCAGTTGGCGCAGTCGCGACAGGCTTCGGAACGGGTCGACGATTACCTTGCCGATGTCGGTATCGCGGCGCAGGAATAGCTGCCCTTCGGTGATATAACCGGTATTGTCGGGGATGGCGTGGGTAATGTCGCCGCCCGACAGCGTCGTTACCGCAATGATGGTGATGGAGCCCCCGCTTTCGAATTGCACGGCTTTTTCGTACAGCTTGGCCAGGTCGCTATAGAGCGAACCGGGCATCGAGTCTTTTGAAGGAATCTGGTCCATGCGGTTTGACACGATACTCAACGCGTCGGCGTAAAGCGTCATGTCGGTGAGCAGCACCAGCACTTTTTCATTTTTGTCTATGGCGTAGTATTCGGCGGCGGTCAAGGCCATATCGGGCACCAGCAGGCGTTCTACGGGCGGGTCTTCGGTGGTATTGATAAAACCCACGATGCGGTGCATAGCGCCGGCATTTTCGAATACTTGTTTAAAAAACAAATAGTCGTCGTTGGTCAGGCCGATACCGCCGAGGATAATCTTGTCGGCTTTGGCGCGCATGGCCACGATGCCCATCACCTGGTTAAACGGCTGGTCGGGGTCGGCGAAGAAGGGGATCTTCTGGCCCGTCACCAGGGTATTATTGAGGTCGATACCGGCGATACCGGTGGCGATGAGTTCGGAGGGTTGGCGGCGGCGCACGGGGTTGACCGAGGGGCCGCCGATTTCGCGTTCTTCGCCTTCGATTTCGGGGCCGCCGTCGATAGGTTTGCCGTAGGCGTTAAAAAAGCGCCCGCTGAGTTCGTCGCTCACGCGCAGGCTGGGGGGCCTGCCGTAAAAGATCACCTCTGCATCGGTGGGGATGCCGTCGGTGCCGGCAAAGACCTGGAGGGTCACCTCGTCGCCGATGATCTTTACTACCTGGGCCAGGCGGCCGTTCACCAGGGCCAATTCTTCGTAGCTCACGCCTGCAGCGCGCAGCGTACAAGTGGCTTTGGTGAGCTGGTCGATTTTGGTATAAATCCGCTGAAAAGCTTGGGTTTCCATCAGGCGATTTTTCTTTCTGCCAAAATATCCATTAAAGCGGCTTCATTCTCGCGGAATGCCGCCGATTCGAATTCCAAATAGTTCATCTGGCGCAATTGGTTAATGATGCGCTTGAAATACGGGTTGACTTCCTCGTAGCCGTCGAAGCGCAAGGGCGTATTGCACACCTCCATCACTTTTTCGAGCATATAGCGCTGGCGAGCCATGGGCGTACGGGCGTCAACGGCGTCGAAGGCGTCTTGCTGGAGGATCACTCCATCGACCACCTCGGATTTCCAGTAGGTGAGGTGGTAGTCGACCGACACGCCGTCGTCGCCCAGGATGTTGATCTGTTCGGCGGCTTCTTTGCCGCGGATCAGGATATTTTTCATTTTCAAAACCTGGTCTACCCAGTTGGGGGCGATCTGTTCGTTCAGATAGCGTTGCAATTCGGGGTATTCGAGGTATTTCGAATAGCTATCGATCGGGTCGATGGCAGGGTAGCGCTTGCTGTCGGCGCGTTGCTGCGACAAGGCGTAAAAACAGCGGGCCGCCTTGCGCGTCGATTCGGTGACGGGCTCCTTAAGGTTGCCGCCTGCCGGCGATACGGTGCCGATAAAGGTGATAGAGCCGGTTTTGCCGTTGTTGAGGTAGACGATGCCGGCGCGGGCATAGAAGTTAGAAATGATCGCCGACAAGTCCATCGGGAAGGCGTCGGGGCCGGGTAGTTCTTCCAGGCGGTTCGACATCTCGCGCAGCGCCTGTGCCCAGCGGGAGGTGGAGTCGGCCAGCATCAGTACTTTGAGGCCCATAGCGCGGTAGTATTCGGCGATAGTCATGGCGGTATACACCGACGCTTCGCGGGCTGCCACCGGCATATTCGAAGTGTTGGCAATGATTACCGTGCGTTCCATGAGCTTGCGGCCGGTCCAGGGGTCGTCGAGTTCGGGGAACTCCATAAAGAGGTCCACGACTTCGTTGGCGCGTTCGCCGCAGGCGGCCACGATAACCACGTCGGCTTCGGCCTGCTTTGACATGGCCTGTTGCAATACCGTTTTACCGCTGCCGAAAGGCCCGGGCACGAAACCGGTGCCGCCTTCCACGATAGGGTTGAGGGTATCGATAGTGCGCACGCCTGTTTCGAGGAGTTTGAACGGGCGCGGTTTTTCGCGGTAGGCTTTGATGGCTCTTTTGATCGGCCAGCGCTGCACCATGGTGATATTGTGATCGCGGCCGTTGGCGTCGGTAACAATGGCTATGGTGTCGTGGATGCCGTGGTCGCCGGCTTCGGCGAGCCATTTGAGGGTATATTTGCCATCCATCACAAAAGGCACCATAATGCGGTGGACGACCGCGTTTTCCTGCACTTCACCCAGCCAGTCGCCGGCGGTAACCTGAGCGCCGACGGCTGCGACCGGTTTGAAATCCCAGGTTTTTTCGGCATTCAACGCCGAAGTATAATCGCCCCTGCGGAGGAAAATCCCGGTCATGGTATCGAGGTTGTGCATGAGCCCGTCGTAGTTACACGACAAGACGCCGGGGCCGAGGGTGGCTTCGATCATGTGGCCGGTGAATTCTACCGGCAATCCCACGCGCAATCCGCGGGTGCTTTCGAAGACCTGCACATAGGCCAGATCGCCTTTTATTTTAATCACCTCGGCCATAAGGCGCACGTTATTGTGCTGAATATAGCACACTTCGTTTTGCGCCACGGCGCCTTCATAGCGCACGATAACCAGGTTGGCAATAATACCGGCTACTTGTCCGGTAGCGTAAGACGACTTGCTCATATGGTAGCAAACTCGTTAGTAAATTCAAAACTGTGTTCCAATCCGTGTACCAGGCGTTCGAAGCTTTCCCGGCCTTGTACGTTATCCAGCGGGCTCCACCGGGTTATCAGCTGCAATTTGAGCGTAAAACCCAACAGTACCTCTATTGTAAAGTAATTAAAAGTATTCAAATCATCGATATACTGCCAGCGCAGGCGGTCGATGCCCATTTCGCGTTCGATGGCGTTGTCTTCGTCTTCGAGTTGCAACAGGCGTTCAATCACGGGATATTCTCCTGCTACGCCGAAATCGCGGGCATGGCTGCTGCGCAGTTGTTCGGTCAGCGAGTAGTCGCCGATGAGTTGTCCTTCGAGCGAATAGCCGAAGCGGCGGGCGCTGAGCGCTGCCAGGATGTTGCGGCGGTCGCGTTCAAAGGAAAACCAATCGTGCAGGAAGCCGTCGCTATTACTTAGCAGGTGATCGTAATATCCTTTGGCGAGTTGGTTTTCCCAGCTCATGCCTGCTATCAGGGGGGTATCTTGCTGGAAAGCGGTAATCAACTCGCGCATATAGGCGGGCAGGAGTTCGGGTTCGCGCAGGTCGGCCTCCATCATATCCAGTGAAAAAACGCCGCGGTCGTCGAAGTTTTCGGGACGTTTATGCAGGAGGTTGAGCAGGTTGCGGTTATCTATATCGAGGAAAAGCAACTGGAGTTGGTGGAAATCGTCGGGATGTAAGTTAGCGCGTATATCCTCGCGAAAAACTTCAGCCGGGAAAGGCGGCTTGGCCTGTTCCAGAACTAGTTCGGGCAGGCCGGCAACGAGGTAATAATATGCTCTTTTTTCCAACATCATCAGGTAGCGTGCCTTTTATTCAATTAACTGCCGTAAAGCATCTTAGCCGTATGCGGCCGCAGGTAAGCGCGGAAAAAGCGCTCGAAATCATCGGCGGTAAACGACACCACGTAGCTGCCGTCGGCGGGACCGATTCGGAAGCCGTCGACGAGCCGGTTATCGAATTTGAGTTCCAACCCCTTGTTGAGTAATTGGCGGGTATGGGCGGTAAAATAGGCGTCCATTTGTTCGCGTTCGCTTTCGGGCAGCAACAAAGCCAGATTGACGGCGCCGCCGTCGGGATGCCATTGCTGAACCATCGTTTCGATAATCTGTCGCAGGAAAGATTTATCGGTAAAAACCCGGTCTAACGGCTCTGTCAGCAAGTGGGTAGAGATGAGCTGGGCGATTTCCTGTTTGAGGCCGCTCACGGCCTGCCGGCCCGACAGTTGCAACTCGGAGGTTACGTTGCGGCGCATTTCTTCGGCGGCTTCGGCAGCTTCCTGGCGGGCGCGTTCGGCTTCACGGCGGGCGTCGCCTACGATGTCTTCGGCCTGGGCGCGCGCTTCGGCCAGGATGGCTTCCGCTTCCTGGCGGGCACGCTCTACCCCTTCGCGGTAGATTTTGTCGGTTAGCTCCTGTAATTTGGCTTCCATGCCTGTTTCTTTAGTGAACTTGCCATTATCCTATCTAATCAGGCAGCCAAGATACAGGATTTTTTGATCTAAGATCAAGGCAAATTGGGTTGATTTTATCCGCGATGGCGGATGATTTTTGGCATTGGGCTCACCGCACAATCACCACCCGCACTACCGGAAGGCCGGGATGTACCTCCAAACCATACACTCCCGGCGGCAAACCAGACACATCGAGGGTGAAACGCCCGGCCACGGCGCTAAAAGCCCACTGGCGCGCCAATGCGCCGTGCACGGTGTATAGCCGGGCTGTGCCCTCCCTCAGATCGGATAACCCCGTTTCTATTACTACTTGACCGCCTTGTACGGGGTTGGGGTATACCACCGGCGCCAAGGCTTGCCTCTGCTCCTGCACGCTCACTACCGGCTGGCATGGCAAGCCTTCCTCACCCGCAGGACCGAGCCGGTAATTGGGGAAATGGGGCATGGAGCGAAACATCGGGTAAGGCAGTTGGATAGCCTGTTGCTCTACCTGGCAGGCCAAGCCCGGCTCGTCGGGGTAGTGGATGACCTGAATGACATCGCAGCTACCACAGTAAACGTATATCCTGCAATCCGGTCCTAATTGGGCATTCCTGAAACGAGTGGGGAAAGGCGCCGAAACACCGTTCCACTCGGCGACCACTGTTTTAGTTGCCGCCACATCAGCCGCTTCGGTGTCATACTGATAGATAAATAGACCCGAAGGAATGTACAAATAGCGAGAATTGGGTGAAAAAACAGCTCCGCCAGTAGTTTCCTCTTCTTCTTCCAAAGGAATAAACTGAAAATTACTTAACAAGCCGGTAGCGCGATCGAAATCAAATAAAAAAATATCGTCTTGTGGCGTATAACGCACGTATTTTGCTCCATTTGGTGAAAAATTGGCTTGTCCAGCACCACTAGCAGCTAGTGTACTAGATAATCCGATTTGTTGTTCATAAGGCCCAGAAAACCCATCTGGTGTTAGTAATAGCAAACTATACACATTTGTAGTATCTAACGAATTTATTACCCACCAGTCCCGACCATTAGCATGTTTTACCGCTGTCATTTGTCCGAAAGTTAGTTCTCCAGTGCTAAGGGTTACATTTTTCTGAACTACTTTGCCTAACCCATTATTTAGAGATATATCTACAACCGACAGCAATAATGCATCTGCCACAGTTTCGAAGGATGGTTCATATTCGTAGATAATATGTTTGTGAAACAAATAATAGATATTTGGAGCTTCCGGTTTAGGTGAAATTAAACAGCTTTGGTAGCCTGCGGTATAAGCATTTACATCATCCTCATCACAGCGCAGATCGTGAACTTCTCCCGGGTTGATCCCATCCCCGTTTTGCATCAAATTATGAGTGCGGTCAGCTATCCAACATCCGTTGGTGTAAAATAATAAATTGCCACTTGCATCGCTTATCATGGCCACACTCGATTGCAGTCCCATATTTCTGATATTAGGCTCTACCGCTACCGGCTGATAATTGAAATCAAGCAATGAGCCCTCAATGCCTGGGTTTGCAGGCTGGTAATCATAGCCAAACAGCCAGATGTAGTCATGTTTCTGGCTGTATAAAACCTCTGTGTATGAATATATCAGTAAAATGAAAATCATCTTTTTCATCTTGTTGGGAATATAAAAAGGGATACACCTACCCATATATTTTGAGCAGATATATCCCTAAGTTTAACCATTAATTATTTAACCAAAATGAAGCGCGTTGCAGGAAGTACTTCTTCTCCCGTTTGAATTTGTATGAAGTAAATACCTGAAACCAGGCTTTCAACTTCCAACAAATACCGATCTCCGCTACCCTGCAATGGAATGGTATTCACTACTACGCCATGCTGGTTGTAAACTAGTGCCGTCAGTCCTTCTTTTTCCAGACCGGGTATTTCCACCACTGCCAAACCACTACTATTTGGGTTGGGATAGATATAGGGTACGCGGTGCAGATCGGTATTACCCGGCCTTATCAAATTTCTCGTAGGAGCGCAAAGCAGGCTATCATCGTACAAATGATTGCCCATTTTCAACTCGTACAAGGCATGGGCGGCAAAAACGGCATTTTCCAGTTCCACATAATTGTTCCTGATGCGGTAAACATCGCCGGGGACGCCGTACAAGGTTTCATCAACGCGGATGCCGTGTGCGGTGGGCACGGTTTCGTCGTCGTCGATGTACAATTCGTTATCTTCTATTTCGCACTTGCAGGGCGAATTTTGCACCAGTGAAATGCCGTTGTTGCGGCTGCTGATCGCGTTGTTTTTCACCTGCACACGCCGGCTTCGCAGGGCTACCACCCCCCGGCCCATGTCCTGCATGTGGTTCTGCGTAATATTCATCCGGGTAACTTCGCCGTAAATGCCCATATCGCAATTGACAAAACCCATCTCGGAACTCGTGCCAAAACCCGATTGTTCCAGCGTCCTGCTGAAATTCAAGGGGCTGGTTGTGTAAATACCGTAACCGCCCGTGCCCGATTGGGCTTCGATATCCTCAAAATGGCAATAGCGAACAACCAGGTTGGTGTTTTCCGCTATGATACCGTAGGTCATATTTTCAAAAAAATTGTACGCCGCGTTTTCTGCGTGCACGCCTACTATCGGCAGGTTTTTCAGGTCGTGCGCCTCCACGCCGCACCAGGCACGCTGTCCGGCATACGGCGGTTTTAGTCCGCCTGCCGTGCCTTCAAACACATTGCCGTAAAATGACAAAATATCAACCTCGGTTTGCGAAGCTGTAGCATACGTATTGGGGACGTACACCCCGACCCGGTTGTTGGTAAATTTGCTGTATTTCAATGACAGTTTAGCGCCCGGCTCCAGCCATATTGCGTACTGGCCGTCTTGAAAATACGCATTTTCTACTATTAATTCACCACCCGACTCCACCTTGATTCGATCCCACATCTCGTCACATCCCACGATATCAACGTATTGCAGTAGCAGCCGCACCCCCGAGCGCACTATGATACCCGCATCGGGTTCCATGTAGATTTTGCTCCTCAGGTTGTTCAATCCCATATGCAATAGTCTTCATCTACGTCGAGCGTACCGCTCAGGATAAACTCCTGAACGGCGGGACCACATGCAGTTACAGGATCCTGTAAAGGCGAACCCGTAAAACCATAAAAATCCGACAATGGCGAGGGTGGATTTTGGCCTGCATCCACTGTCCTTATTACATCGGTAATCACCTCTTCCCCCTCGCTGCACAAGGATGGGTTCCCGCTTTCATTGGCAATACCTGTATAGTTCAGGGGAAAACCTGCAAATAATACAGCTCTTAATTTAAATTTAAACTCCCGTTCTTCATTAGCTGCAAATGCTACATTTTGGCTCCTGTAAACATAATCGTTGCCTACTTCGAGCGTTTCCGCAAAATCATCCGCCTCGTCGTCGTAAGGTGATAAATAGCTTTGCGGGAAAACGATGCGAATGTCGAAATTGCGGGAGTTTGATTGCAGGTTTTTGACTTTGATGATTGGCTCGAAACAATCGCATACTTGGTTAGAAGGTGTTTGTCCTGTTACTACATGTACGCTTATTCCTGGTCCTGTACAAACCGATTGAGCATTCACTTGAAACACGTGCGTAAAAAAGCATATAAGCATCGCGGTAAGAAGCCTATTGGCTGATCTGGGGGTTAAAACATTTTTCATAACACCTATATTTATTGTAACTATTTAGGTATACAATTCCCGATAAAGCGGTAATTGGCCCTGAAAAATGCGAACAAGTTCATTGAAAGGATTGGCCTGATGCTTACGCACCGTGGAGATAAAAGAATGAAT
>JRYG01000156.1_pt1 | contig 28963 bp, 37 predicted proteins | sample 235341 | NCBI WGS metagenome assembly JRYG01 (sample SAMN03074218, study PRJNA261478) | activated sludge metagenome | biome: Wastewater Treatment Plant; feature: Wastewater; material: Activated sludge; isolation source: activated biomass of a wastewater treatment plant treating hydrocarbon... ...
ATTTGCCTCCGCCGCCAGGCGCTTCACGGAACTGAAGAGATGATCGCCGTGCGCGGGTCCTTCCCAATGCCAACCCTCGCGACGCGAAACGACGCGAAATAGCGCTAGCGATAATGGTTTAGGTATCTAAAGCCATGGCACTACAACAGGTCACGATAGCTAAAGAGCTGGGCATTTCGGCAGGCCGCGTGACGCAATTGAAACGGCGTGGCATGCCGGTGAATTCAGTCGAGGCTGCGCGGCGCTGGTATGAGATCAACGTGCAGGCACGACCAGCATGGAAGGCTAAGGCCGCGGCGTCAGAGAAGAACGAAAAACCGGAAGGCGAAAGTAGTAGTTCCGAGGTGTTCGCCGCGCTTAACAAGGCGCGCGCCGAGCGCGAGCGCTCGGAAGCGAACATGGCGGCGATGAAAGAGGCGCAAATGGCCGGCTCGCTGGTCGATGTCGAGCAGGTGAGAAAACTCCTCACTGACGCTGGCTCCCAAATCCGCCTCGCGCTCGAACGCATCCCGGATAAGCTCGCGCCGCGCCTGGTACCCGAGTCCGATGAGCGCACGATTCATCAGCTGCTCGACACCGAAATCCAAGCCGTGCTGGTAGATCTCGCGCGGGTGCAACTCTGATGGGTGCTCGAGACGACGAACTGCAGATCGCTGGTCTTGCCCTGGCAAGCCAGGTGGTCGCCACGCTCTTCGGCGCGCTTGCGCCCGCACCGCGGCTCACTGTCTCCGAGTGGGCTGACACACACCGCCGGCTGCCGACCAAGGGCGCGGCCGAGCCGGGCGCCTGGCGCACATCACGCACGCCCTTCCTGCGCGGGATCATGGACTGTCTATCCGCCGACCATCCGGCGCAGCGCGTCGTGTTCATGAAGCCGGTGCAAATCGGCGGCACCGAGGTCGGCAACAACTGGATCGGCTACTTCATGGACACCCAGAAGGCGCCCATGATGGTGGTGCAGCCGACGCTGGAGCTGGCCGAGCGCTGGTCCAAGCAGCGCCTGGCGGCGATGATCGAGGACTGCCCGAGCCTGCGCGAGAAGGTGCGCCCAGCGCGCGAGCGCGACAGCGGCAACACCACGCTGCTCAAGGAACTGCCCGGCGGCGTGCTGATCGTCGCCGGCGCCAACAGCGCCGCCGGCCTGCGCTCCATGCCCGCACGTTGGCTCTTCCTGGACGAAATCGACGCCTATCCGCACGAGCTCGAGGAGGAGGGCAATCCGATAGACCTCGCGGAAGGACGTACCACTACATTCGGCCGGCGCGCCAAGGTCTTCCTCTGCTCGACACCCACCATCGAGAGCCTGTCGCGGATCCACAAGGAATACCTCGCCTCGGATATGCGGCGCTATCATGTGCCGTGCCCATATTGCGGCGCGCTCCAGGTACTCAAATGGGAGAATCTGCATTGGCCGATCGGCATGCCGCAGGAGGCCGTCTATCACTGCGAACACTGCGGCGTCGGCATCGAGGAGCATCACAAGACCGAGATGCTGCGTGAGGAGGGTTATGGTGGTTGCGCGAAGTGGATCGCCGAGCGCCCTGAGGTCTTCGACGATCGCCTGATCGCGGGCTTCCACATCAATGCGCTCTATACGCCGGTGGGGCTCGGCAAGAGCTGGGCCGAGCTCGCGCGGCTGACCGACGAAGCGAACCGCGACCCCGCCAAGCTCAAGAGCCTCACCAACCTGCGCAAAGGCGAGGTGCTCGCCGACCCCGATGAGAAGCTCGATGCCGATGAGCTCAAGGAGCGCGCCGGCGCCTGGCGTACACGGACAATCCCGATCGGCTGCCTGCTGCTCACCGTCGGCGTCGACGTGCAGAAGGACCGCTTTGCCGTTGTCATTGTTGGATTCGGCCGCGAGCACCGCATGTGGATCATCGACTACGTAGAGATCCCTGCCGACCCGACGCGCGATGAGGATTGGCTCAAGCTCGAGGCGTACATCGATCAGCCGCTGCTCAACGCCTTCGGCCTGCCCATGAAGCCGGTGATGCGCGCCGTGGATTCCGGCTATCTGCAGGACCACGTGCTGCACTTCACGCGCACGCGCCAGCGCCGCGGCTGGATGGCGGTGAAGGGCGCGACGCAAAGCGGCCGGCCGATCGTACTCAAGCCCTCGCGCGTCGATTACACGCGGCGTGGCATGGTCGTGAAGGGCGGCGCGGAACAATGGCAGGTCGGTGGTGACCGGGCCAAGGAGATGCTCTTCGCACGCCTGGGCGCAGATCGCAAGCGGTCGGGCGATGACCGCCTGTGCCACTTTCCGGCCGATCTCGATGAGAGCTTCTACTCCCAATTCACGGCCGAGATATTCGATCCGAATAAGCGCCGGTGGGTGAAGATCAGATCGAGAAACGAATCGCTTGATGCAGTTTGCTATGCAATCGCCGCGGCCTATCAACCAGCGGTGCGCGTGCAGACCTGGCGCGAGCCGCAATGGCTCAGGCTGGAGGCGGTATTGCAGCCAGCGAATGCGGATCTGTTCGCGGTGGTGGCTCCGCAGCGTGCGGCGGCGCCGGAGGAGCGTGAAGGAGAGGCCATGGCGCGGAAATCGATCGAGATGGCGCTACCAGATGCCGATATCAACCAAATGCGTTTTGCCGCGCTCCTGCGCGCCCGCAAGTTGCAGCATGCCCAGCGGCGATAACCTGCGCGATCTGCTGGAGATCGCGCGGCGCGAAATGTCAGATGTGCAGCCCGAGGTCTGGGAGCGCCTGGCGGGGCTGGCCAGCATGCATTTTCCTGCTACCCGACTCTATGTGTCCGCCCAACGCAAGCGCCGCCATCTAGAGACTATGGCTGCGGCAGATGAGGCGCAGGGCACTGAGCAGCTGTCCGAGCTGCTCGGACTATCGGTGCGGCGGGTGCAACAATTGAGGAAGTTGCGTTTTAGAAATGAAAGCGAACGAGTTAACGAACGCGCGAAAACGCGTGAATAGGGCAAGAAAATTCCCGCACAACACCTGCCCAGCGTCACGACATTTGCATCTGATGGCCGAGGCGCTTGCCACGGGGCGGCCATACCCGATGCTCAATGAGGAACCGCAGCATTGTGCTAGCACGATGCTCGCGGTGCTGGAATCTCTATGGAAGGCTCGCACGAAACTCGCAAAGTTTGAAACGCCCTAGCGAAATTTCTTGCCTAGTTTTTTCGCTGCCCGCGCCACATCATCGCAGGCATGACTGCCCCCGCCACGTTCCGCGCTGGCGATTCCGTGTCCTGGACGGAATCCATGCAGGCCTATCCCGCCAGCGCCGGCTGGACCCTGAAATACCGCCTATTGTGGCCCACCGGCACTGCCGTCCAGATCACCGCCACGGCATCGGGCGATGACTATGCCGTGAGCCTGAGCACGACGGCCACGGCCGGCTGGACCGCCGGCCAGGCGACGCTGCTCTCATGGGTCGAAAAGGGCAGCGAGCGCATCACTCTGGCGCAACAGGCCGTCACGATCCTCGCCAATCTCGCACTTGCCTCGACCTACGACGGCCGCAGCCAGGCGCAGAAGGCGCTGGCCGATGCCAAAGCCGCGCTCGCCGCCTACATGGCCAACGGCCAACTACAGGTCGCCGAGTACGAGATCGGCGCACGCCGCATGAAGTTCCGCAGCGCCGACGAAATCCGCGGATTGATCCATCACTACGAGCGCGAGGTCGCGGCTGAGCGCGCCCTACAGGCCATGCTCGAGGGCGGCACGCCGGGGCGCGTGCTGACGCGGTTCTGACATGGGCATCTTCTCCCGCTTCTTCGGCTCCCGCGAAACCGCCGCCGCGCGCGCTGCCTGGCTCGACAACGCAGTGCGCGGCGCAGCCGCCCAGGTGCAGGGCCAGTACCTGGCGGAGATGCGGCACGCGCAGCGCAGCTTCGAGGCTGCCGAGACGCCGGCGTGGACCGAGAGCTGGCCCACCCATGCCGCCGCCATCAATGAGGATCTCGCCCGGCAACTGCCGACGCTGCGCGCCCGCGCCCGCGGCATGGCCCGCAACAATGAATGGGCCATCGGCTATCTGCACCAGCTTGATGACAACGTGCTGGGCGAGGCCGGCATCCGCATGCAGATGCGCCTCATGCGACGCGATGGTACGCCGGATGCCGACACCAACGACCGCATCGAGGCCGCTTGGTCCGCCTGGGGCGAGGACTGTGATGTCGCCGGCATGGGCTGGCGCGAGATCGAATCCCTCGCCCTGGCGAGCCTCGCCCAGGATGGCGAGTTGCTCTACCGCCTGCGCCCCGGTGCCGGGCGCTACGGCTTCCAGATCCAGCTCCTCGACCCGGCACTGCTCGACGTAAGTCTGCGCCGCGACTGGGGCGGCAACCGCGTGCGCATGGGCATCGAAATCACCGATGACGGCAAGCCGGTGGCCTACTGGCTGCGCATGGCCCGCGTCGGTGATGGCCCCAACGATCTCATCACCGTCGGCCGACATGTGCGCGTGCCGGCCGAGCAGATCCGCCACCGCTTCCTGCGCCGCGAAGTGGGACAACTGCGCGGCTATCCCTGGCTCGCCGGCGGCGCGCGCCGGCTCTGGCTGCTCAAGGACTTCGAGGAGGCCGCCGCAGTGGCGTCCAGCAATGCCGCCAAGCGCCAGGGCTTCTTCGTCAGCCCCACCGGCGAGGCGCCGAAGGGCTTCGCCGATACCATCGTCTCTGGCGTGCTGGAGAGCGCCAAGGCCGCCGGCAAGGTGCTTACGCCCGACGAGATCCAGGCCCTCACCGCCGCCGCCGAGAAGTACGCCACCACTGTGCCGGGGCAGTTCGACACCCTGCCCGACGGCTACGACTTCCGGCCCTTCGAGAGCCGGTGGCCCGACATCTCCGCCGAGGGCTATGTCAAGCAGCAGCTGCGCGGCTGGGCCGCCGCCCGCGGCGCGAGCTACGTCTCACTCGGCAATGATCTGGAGTCGGTGAACTACTCCTCGGCGCGCGTCGGCATCGTCGGTGAACGCGAGCACTACAAGACTGTGCAGGGGCGACTGAAAGGCTGGCTGCACGCCGAGGTATTCGCCGCCGCGCTGCCCTATCTGGTGCTCGCCACGCCGATGCTCACGGTGGAGCGCCTGACCGCCTATGCCGCCGCCGTCACCTGGCAGCCGCGCCGCTGGGCCGGCATCGATCCGGTCAAGGAGGCGCAGGCCAACGACCTCAACCTGCGCCTCAAGCTCACCAGCCGGCGCCGCCTGATCCTCGAGCGCGGCGAGGATCCCGACGAGATCGCCGCTGAGGTGGAGGTCGAGGAGCAGCGCTTCGGCGCACTCGATGCCGCGACCATGCCGCGCCCGACGGAAGATGATGAGGAGGGCGCCGCGACGAAATCTCGCCGTCTCGTGCCGCTATCGGCCGTGCGGTGGCAACCATCATGACACCAGCCCAATTGCAAGTGTTGAAACAGGCAATGAATGCCGAGCCATCATTGGCCGGCGCGATTGCATCAGGCGACGATCTTGCCATCGCCGAGTTTTTCAATTTGACCGCCTCGCCTGATTATTGGATCTGGCGGACGTCGGTGACGAAGGCCGAATACGTACAATCCGTCAGCGTCGATGGTACGACGTTTAACTGGACCGGTGCGGGGTTCATCAGCCGCAGCCAGGGCGAGCGAGACGCGTGGCGCGAGATGTTTGGTGATGGAGGCGCCTGCAGGCAGAACAGACGCGGCAGTGAATAATCATATGCCGCAGAACGACGCCGAACACATGGTAATGGCGCAGCGGATTGCCACGGTCGAGAACGCCGTTGATCGGATTGCCGATGCGATGGAGCGGCTCGTGCGCCTCGAGGAGCGCCACACCGAAACGCGCGACGGAGTAGTCCGGGCACATGATCGCATCGACGCGCTGACGGCGCGCTGCAACGAGGTGGAACAATCGGTGGTGCCGCTGAAATGGATGCGCCGCGTCCTGGCCGCGCTGGTACTGGGCGCGGCCGGCCTCATCGGTACGCACCTGATGGAGCGCTGGCTGCGATGACCGACATCCTCGCCGTGCTGCTCGCCTGGGCCGGCATGCGTTCCGGTGTCACGTCGTCGGCAGATATGCCTGCACCGTAGACCGTCACGCCAATGATCTCCTGGCTCAACACCCCCATCGACGTCACCCCGGGCACCCAGGGCGCGTGGACAGACGTGGACCACGCCGCCGTCCCAGATGGCGCGAAGGGGGTGTTCCTGTGTTTTGAGAACAACGTCACGGCGAATCCGCCTGGCGATAAGGACATCGGCGCGCGCAAGAATGGCTCGTCCGATACATTTCTCTCCAAGGGGTACTGGAACAACTCGCCGGCCGGCGTCGGCACGCACATCCACGTGCAGGTCGGGGTCGATGCGTCAGGTGTGTTCGAGGTGTACATCGAGGACACCTCGCTTTCAAAATGCTGGTTACTCGGCTATTGGGAGAACGATGCCAATGTCGTGATGCTGACGAACGCGGTCGACAAGACGCCGACGCGCGACGACACTTGGCGGACCGTGGACATCGCCTCGGACACGGGCGCCGATACCGCGGCGGCGGCGATCATCACGCATTACCAGCCGGACGGCAACTACGAGTCGAGCGGCGTGCGCAAGATCGGCTCAGCCAATACCAGCATGTACGGCGGCCACTGGTACAACACCACGATCGTCACCCTGAATGGCAGTGAGCAGTTCGAGGCGCGCGTCGCCGCCGGCGGCGCCTCGAAGATCTACCTCGTCGGCTATCTCAAGGGCGGCTGGGTCGATGCCGAAAGTGTCGGCCCGTGGACGGACCCGACGGTATCGCAAGCGTGGCGCTCGCCGACGCTCGCCGACAAGCCCGCGGGGGCAACAGACGAGTACGTCGCGGCGATCGGGCTGTGCTGGTACGGCGTCACCCCCAACGCCAGAGGTCTGCGCCATCGGCGTTGGGGATCTTGGGATGTGCGCCGCAAGCTGTCCAAAGACGGCTTGCACTGGATGACGATCCCGCTTGACCGGGCGCGCAAGTTCGATGACTGGATGTATGACCAGCCCAACCAGTACGGCTTCGTGTACGGGTATGTCAAGCGCACGATCAGTGCGCCGGCCGGCGGCACAGCGCTGGTGCACCTCGTAAAGGAGGATTACACCGAGCGCACCACGACCTCGACGACGGAGATCGAGGTCACGCAGCACACGATCGCATGGGCTGATCTGACGGCGGCCGGTTTCGCCGCCGGCGACGAGGTGATCATCATCGGCAAAGCGTGCGTCGGCGGTGCCTCGACCACTGCGCTGCAGGCCAATTACCGCGCCAGTCGCGGCACGAGCTTCGCCGGCCGCACGACCTGGACGGACTCGGCGCTATTACACGAGCCGAACAAGACGACGGCCGCACAAGGTTGTGCGTGGCAATGGGTCAAGAAACACACGCTGGTGGTGTCCGAGAATCTGTATTTCTCGTTGGCCACCAACAGCTCCACCGCTCGGGTCGACGATTTCGTGCTCATGGTCGTCAAGCTCGGTGGCAGTGGGGGTCTGGCCACCGACGATTGGCGCTACGCAGAAACCACGCCGACCGGCAATGCTTCGACGACGTACACCGACGGCGCGAGCGTGACGTTGCCTGGAGCGAAAAAATCGTCGTGGGCGATCATGACGTCTGCCCACTGGCTCATCGACTCGACCAGCGCCGATCTGCTGCAGAAAATCGTCGTGGGCAGCGACAGTCTGTGTGAAGCACGCCATGAAGGCGAAAACACCTCCGAGGAGCGCACTTACGGCAACCTGGCGGTCGTGCATTACATCGGCGCCGATACCACGGCGAAAGTGCAATACAGAGTCGACACGGCCTCGACCCATGACTGCGTGCGCACGGCGATCTTCGCGTTGCGGCTCGACGCATTCGAATCGTGGTCGCTCGACTCCACTCTGCTCAGCAAGACGCTTTCGGCCCTCGACACGTACCAGACCTTGTTCGACACGGGATTCCAACAGCGGGATTCCACCGCCCGCGACGTGATCTACTTCGGCACGGCGCGCAGCGGCGCGACGGGCGATGCGGCGAAGGCGCTTTATGGGCAAATCCGGGAAGGCGCGAACGAGTGGCCGGCCGCCGGCAGCGATCGCGCCGCCTATACCGGCGCCGGCACCGCGGACCAGCTCGCGCCGTGGTGGTGCGGTAAAAAAACGTCCGTCGCACAAGGTAATTACAACCTTAACTTCCGCGTCGCCGAGGATGATGATGTGTCGCCGACCTACACGGTGCCGGAGGCATATTTTTTCGCCTTTGTGCCGCGGCTGGCCGCGGGAACGAGCGCAATTGATCTGGTCTTGGCATCTCCCGTGCATGCCCATTCAAGCGATGCGCCGACGCTCACTCAGGCCCACCAGCTCGCGATGCAGGATGGTGGACACGCCCATGGCGTGGATGTAGTCACCTTGACGCAGGCCCACGTGCTGGCGTTGGTCGATGCACTACATGCCCATTCAAGCGATGCGCCGAGCCTGACGCAGGCCCACGTGTTGGCTGCGGCTGATGGTGGGCATGCCCATGGGTGCGATGCACCGACCCTCACGCAGGCCCACCAACTCGCTCTGGCCGATGGTGGGCTTGCTCACAGCGTCGATATCCCGAGCCTGACGCAGGCCCACGTGCTGGCTGCGGCTGATGGTGGGCATGCCCATTCGAGCGATGCCGTGACGCTGCAGATGACGGTGAATCTCGCCCCCGTGTCGAGTGAGCACGCCCATGCGGCGGATGCGCCGAGCCTGACGCAGACTCATGTGCTGGCGCTGGTCGATGCGCTGCATGCTCATGTGAGCGATGCGGTGACACTGCAGGTGGCAGTGAACCTGACACCCACGGCGTGTGATCATTCTCACGGCGCGGATGCCCTGACGTTGACGCAGATCCATATTCTGGCGCTCCAAGATAATAGCCACGCGCACGCAGCAGCAAATGTGACATTGGAAGTGGCCGGCACCCTGGGCGTGCAGCCGGCTGATCATATCCATGCTACCGGCAACGTCGTTCTGACTCAGGCGCATGTGCTGGCGTTGGCCGATGCATTGCAGGCAGTGATCGCGGACAACGTCGCGCTGACCCAGGCGCACATCCTCGCGTTGGCGGATGCTTTGCATGGGCATCTGGCCGATGCACTAGCCGTGATCCAGACGCACCAGCTCGCGGTATCATCCGGTGAACATGCGCATGCTGCCGATGTGGCATCCCTCACGCAAACGCACCAGCTCGCCCTGGCCGAAGGCGCACATGGGCATCTGGCGGATCATCTGAGCTTCGATCAAGTGCATCAGCTCGTTGCGCAAAGCGCAGATCATGCCCAGCTCGCCACATCGCCGGTGCTGACGCAGGTGCACCTGGTGGTTGTTTCGGATGCGTTGTTCGCGCACTTGGCCGAAGCCCTGACTCTGACCCTCACGAATCCATATGCGCCGTCCGGTGAACGGCTGTTGATTCTGCGTGCCGAAGACCGGCTGATCGCCCTCGTGGCGGAATCTCGATTGCTCGCCGCCTCTGCGGATGAGCGCTTATTCACAATCCACTGATGAAAGGATCGCGATGAAGATCATTGCCGACACCACCTTCCTGCACGGCCGCAGCCGGTTTGAGAAGGGCGGCAAATACGAAGGGACTGGCCGGGTATTCGGCTACTTCTGCATGAATGGCTGGGCGCATGAGGCACCGGCCGATGATCAGGGACCGTTCGAGTTAGTGGCACTTGATGCGCTCACGCCTGATGCACCATTGCCGGCCCCGGCCCAGGATGAGGTCACGCTGCAGGTGCAGGACGTGGCGATCGATCTCGTAACCCCCCACGCGGAGTGACATTATCATGGCCAAACGCGTCAATCCATCCGTGCTCGATAAGGCACTGGATTCGATCAAGACCGGCAGCGGCACCGTCGGTCCGTGCAACAAGATGGTGGTGTGCTCAGCCGAGCCGACCAACTACACGGAAGCCAATGCCACCTACATGCTCGCCAACGTGGCGATGACGGGCACCGATTTCACCATCGCCAACGGTGACGGCGCCGGCAATACGCCGCGCAAGGTGACGAGCGGAGCGAAAAACGGCATCTCGGTAACGAACTCCGGCACTGCCACACATGTGGCCTGGATCGATAGCACGAATGCGATCCTACTAGAGGTGACGACCTGTACGTCGCAGGCGCTCACCGCCGGCAATACGGTCAACGTGCCGGCGTGGAAGATGGAGATCGGGGCGCCCACCTGATGATCTCGGCATTCCAGCGCGATGCCGCCGGCTGGTGGGTCTATGCAGATCCGAGTTCCGATCTCGACTACGGCATTGCGCTCAAGGACTGGCTGCAGGCTGGTGAAGTGGTGAGTGCCGCAGCCTGGACGGTCCCGGCCGGCGTCCTGAAGCATGATGAGGCGATCAATGCCGCACCGATCACCGACAAAACCGGGGTAGTGCATCCCATCGGTACCGTGGCGAGCGTGTGGCTCAAGCCGGATATAGGCGCGGTGGTGGGTACCGGCTACACGGTGACGTGCCGGCTGACCACCAGTTCGCTGCCGCCGCGCATCGATGAGCGCTCGTTCCGGCTCGTCATCACGGAGCGCTGATGACCAGCCGGCGAAATTTCTTGCCTAGTTTTTTCGCGGAGTACCAGCGAGACTGCGACCATGACGACGATCAAACGCACCCCTGGCGCCAAGAGCCGCATCGACGGTACGCTGCACCGCAGTCTGCCCGCCACCCTCACCATCCGCAAGGCCGCGCCCGGCGAGCATGACGATGGGCTGCTGCGCCTGCGCCTGTCGGTCTCTTCCGAGACACCCTACCTGCGCGTGAGTTGGTGGGACGATCCCTGGATCGAGGTGCTCGGCCACAAGGCGGGCGAGGTGGATCTCGTGCGCCTCAACGACGGCGCCGCGGTGCTAGCCAATCATGACCGCTTGATGATGGTGGGCGCCACGCCCCTCGCAGGCATCGGCGCCGTCGAGCGCGCCTGGATCGAGGGCGATCGACTCATGGCCGATCTGGCGCTCTCCCGCCGCGAGGCCCTGGCCGATCTGCGCCAGGACATCGCCGATGGACTGGTGCGCAACGTCTCCATCGGCTACCAGATCAACGAGCGCGTGCTGGTCAGGGCCAACGGCGACGGCCAGCCCGAGGAATACCGCGTCACCAGCTGGACGCCATTCGAGGTATCGCTGGTCGATATCCCCGCCGATGCCACTGTCGGCCTCGGCCGAGCGGCCGAAAAACCCGAATCCGCCGCCCCGCGCTACCGCGTGGTGGATCTGCCCGCCGAGGGCGCAACCCTAGGAGATCGCTCCATGACCACGACTGTAGATACCCCGGCGGCCGCCACCCCAACCGCCGCTCCGCAATCTGCCACACGCGCCGCCGCCACCCCAACCGCCGCTCCGCAATCTGCCACACGCGCCGCCGACATCCAGATCGGCGCCGATCCGCTGGCCGCCGAGCGTGAGCGCGCCCGCGAGATCCGCGCCATGGGTCGCCAGTTTGGCATGGAGGATCTTGCCGATCAGGCGATTGATGCTGGCACAAACGTGGATGTCTTCCGCGCCCAGGTGCTCGCCCGCATGAGGGACACCGGCAAGTTGCGCCCGGCCGAAGCGCCCGAGATCGGCATGAGCGAACGCGAGCTGCGCCAGTTCAGCTTCTGCCGCGCGCTACTCGCTGCAGCCGATCCGCTGCATGCCGCGCAGATTGCGCCGTTCGAACTCGAGTGCTCGCGCGCCGCCCAAGATAAGCGCGGCGATTCCCGCGACAAGACCCGCGAAGCCGCGCTCACCATCCCGGTGGACGTGCTCTCTCGCGGCATTACCATTACCGATGGGATTGTCACCGCGGTGGCCCATCGCCTCGCGGCCCAGGCGCAGCGCGCCGGCGGCGAGCGGGCAGCCTACTATCGCGATCTCGTCGTCGGCACGGCCAGCGCCGGCGGCAACCTGGTGGCCACCGAGCTGCTCGGCTCGAGCTTCATCGAGTTGCTGCGCAACGCCATGGTGCTCGATCGCATGGGCATCACCTGGCTGCGCGACTTGAACGGCAATGTCGCCATCCCGAGTCAGACCGGTGCCGCCACCGCCTATTGGGTGGCGGAAAATGGCGCACCCACAGAATCCGCCCAGACCGTCGGCCAGGTGACCCTGACGCCCAAGACCGTGGGCGCCTTCACGGACTACAGCCGGCGCCTGCTGCTGCAAAGTTCCATCGATGTTGAGGCATTCGTGCGCATGGATCTCGCCACCATCATCGGCCTGGCCATCCAGCTCGCCGCCATCAACGGCGCCGGTGCGAGCAACGAGCCGACCGGTATTCTCAACACCTCAGGCATCGGCTCCGTTGCCGGCGGCACCAACGGTGCCGCGCCCACCTATGATCACATGGTGGACCTCGAATCTGCGGTGGCAATCGCCAACGCAGACGCCGGCAATCTCGCCTATCTCACCAATGCCAAGGTCCGCGGCAAGCTGCGCAAGACTCAGGAATTTGCCTCGACCAACGGCCGGCCGGTGTGGACGTCCGGCGCCGAGCGCGGCATCGGCGAAGTACTGGGCTATGACGCCGTAGTCACCAATAGCGTGCCCTCCGATCTCGACAAGGGCACGGCCACTGACGTGTGTTCGGCCATCCTGTTCGGCAACTGGTCAGAGTTGCTGATCGGCATGTGGGGCGGGCTGGACGTGATGCTGGATCCCTACACCGGTGCCACCGCCGGCACCAAACGAGTCGTCGCCCTACAGGACGTGGATATCGCGGTGCGGCATGCCGCGAGTTTCGCCGCGATGAAGGATGCTCTGACGACCTAATCCTCCCCGCCCCAATGGTGCGCGCACCTCCGCCCCGAGTATCGGGCGGAGGCGGGGAACCCAAGAAAAGGAAAAGCGAAATGCCAAAGATTTTGATCATCGAGGCCTGCCTCGTGAATTACGGCGATGACCGCGGCGGTATCCACCAGGATGCCGGCGATCAGATCGAGGTCGGCAAGGATGCCGCCTTGGCGCTTACCCGCGCCGGCCGAGCACTCTATGCGTCCAAGGCCGATGACGCCGACAAGAGCGGCCGCTACACTGCGACCAAGGACATGCTCCAGGCCGCGGCCGCCGCCCGGCCAGCCCCGAGCGACAAGAAGTCCGGCTGATGGACGCCGCCGCGGATGCCGCGCTCTTCACCGCAGATTTCGGCCTCATGGCCGACATCGGCGGCACCAGCGTGCGCGGCATTCTGGATAGCGCGTTTGCCGAGGTGCTCGGCGTGGAAAGCCTGCATCCGATATTCACGGCGCCGAGCGCCGCGTTGCCGGCCATCGCCCATGGCACGGCCGTGACGATTGGGGCCACCTCCTATCGCGTGGTCGGTATCCAGCCCGATGGCACTGGCATAACACAATTGGTACTGGAGCGCCAGTAGATGGCCGACCATGTGCGCCGCCAGATCCGCGAGGCCGTTACAACGCTGCTGACCGGCCTACCGACCACGGGTAGCCGGGTATTCGCCTCGCGGCTCTATCCGTTACAGGAGGCGGACCTGCCGGCGCTGCGCATCTATACTGACGCCGAGGAGACCTCGGCCCTGACGCTCGATCATCCGGTGATCGAGGAGAATTCCCTCGACGTGATCATCGAGGGCGTCGCCAAGGCCACAGCCGCTCTCGACGATTCGCTCGATGGCATCGATAAGGAGGTCCGCGGCATCCTTGGCGCCGCACTGACGCCGGCGCAACTGGGCGGCGCGCAGGCATTCAACCGCACCGGAGCCGAGATCGAGTTCGCCGATGAAGGGCAGCAACCCATCGGCATGATCCGCATGCAATACCGAGCCACCTACATCATCACCGCCAACACCCCAGACATCGCACACTAGAGGATTACAGACATGGCCCTGACGCTCCCCAATGGTTCATCTCTCGCACTCGGCACCAACTACGGGTCATCGAAGGTGATGAGCGCGGTCAGCAATGCCGCGCAGGCGGTGGCCACGCTCGAGGCTTCCCACGGCGTTGTGGCCAATGACGTCATCCTGGTCAGCTCGGGATGGGATGGCCTGGATGGCCGGGTCGTGCGCGCAAAATCCGTGTCGACCAATGATGTGACGCTCGATGAAATTGACACCAGCAGCCTGACCAAATATCCGGCCGGCTCTGGCGTGGGCACGATCAAAGAAGTTACCGCCTGGACCCCAATCACCCAGATTCTCGAATTCGCCACGGAAGGCGGTGACCAAGAATTCTGGGCCTATCAGTTTCTCGAATCGCGCACTAGACGCCAGGTGCCAACGGTGCAATCGCCGATCGCGATCAATGTCGTGCTCGGCGATGACCAGTCCAAGCCGTGGTACGAGGCGCTGGACGCGGCGCACGATGCCGGCACGATCCAGGCATTGCGCCTCACGCTGCCCAGCGGTGCCATCATCTATTACGGCGTCTATGTCTCGTTCCAGCGCACGCCGACCCTCGTCGCAAATCAGGGCATGTCCGTGCGGGCCTCGTTCGCGCTGGTGGGCGATGTCACGCGCTATGCGAGCTGAGTAATATGCTCAAGCTCGATCCAGCACCGACGTTCACCGCGCCGGCACTCATCAGCGTGCCGGGCGGCGATCCGATTGAGGTGCGCATCACCTGGCGACACAAGGGGCGTGCGGCCTATCAGGCGTGGCTCGATGGGCCACCCAACCGCACCGATGTGCAGGCATTGGCAGAGATCATCGCAGATTGGGGTGTCGAGATCGACGCGCCCTACAACGAGGAGAATCTCGCCAGACTGCTGGATATCTATCCAGCCGCCGCAACGGATCTGATCCTCGCCTACCGTCAGGCCCTGTTCGAGGGCCGGCGAAAAAACTGATGGATGCCGCCCGGGCATGGGCCCGCGGTGGCCCGTCAGCGCAGGAACTCCAGCAGGCTGCGCTGCTCGGACTGCGCGCAGAGGAGGTCACGGCGCAACCCTTCGCGGTCTGGCCGGACAACTGGCCCTACGTCGAGGTATTCGTGCGACTGGAGACGCAATGGCGTATCGGCCCTGGCGGTGCCATCGGTATGGATTACGGCGTCATCCCGGCGGCGCTGCGCCTCATGGGCGTTGCCGGCGCGATGCGTGGTGAATATTTCGAGGCGCTGCAATTGATGGAGCATGCGGCGCTCGAGGAGTTCAAACGTGGCCACTGAAGCGAAAATCAAACTCACGGCCGAGGATGGTACGGGCGGTGCATTCCGCTCCGTGCAGCGCGGTTTCGATTCGATCAAATCCTCTGCGGCGGTCATGAGCAGCATATTCGGCGCGCTCAGCGGTGTTGCGCTCGGCGGATTCCTGACCGCGATGACACGGGCCGCCATCGAGGGCGAACAAGCCCAGGCAAAGCTCGTCGGCGCCCTGCGCGCGACGGGCAGTGCCGCAGGCGTGACCCGCGGACAGATCGAGGATCTCGTCGAGGAGCTCGCCCGCAGCACGCGCTTTGACGACGAGGCGATCACTGAGGCGGCGGCGTCCCTGCTGCGTTTCCGCGACATCCAGCGTGAGACATTCACCGAGGCGCTGCGCCTGGTCCCGGATGTCGCCGCCGCGCTCGGATCGGATTTGCCGTCTGCGGCGAGTGCGCTGGGCAAGGCGCTGATCGCGCCCGGCGAGGGCATGCGGGCGCTGAAAAACGCCGGCGTGAATCTCTCGGAGGGTCAGGAGAAGCTCGCCCAGGATCTGGCGAGTACCGGCCGGCTGGCTGAGGCCCAGGATGTGGTACTGCGCGCGGTGCGCAAATCGGTGGGCGATCTGGCGCGCGAGACGAATACCGGGTTATCGCGCGCGACCTCAAGCCTATCAAAATCATGGGACGACATGCTGGAGGCCCTCGGCCGCACCCCGGCATTCGGCGGGCGCGCCGAGCATGCGCTGGACGCATTGACGAGCATCTTGCGGCAGGTCGAGCAGGAGGCGAAAGGCACGCGCACCTCCCTGCGCGAGCTGTTCGCGCCGGAGCTTTTCAAGCTCGCTGGACTTGCTGGCAAACCGGCGGTCGAGCCGCTCAGCCGTGATACAGGCATCCGGCCGATCATCGGGCTCAGTGGCAAATCCGTCGAGGAGGAACGCGCGCTGGCCGCAGCGGCCGATCGGGATCGCGAACGCGCCGCCGAATTGGCCGCGGAACGCGCCCGCAAGGGGCGCGAAGAGGGCATCGCGGCGGCCAAGGCCTTGCAGGCGCAGGAGCGTTCGGCACTGGATGCACAGCGCACCCAGCTCGCCAATGCGCAACATCTGTCAGAGGTCGAAAAAGTCCGGCAGGAAATCGCCGCCGGGCGCTTCGCGAAATTCTCTGCGGCGGCGAAGGAAGAATTGCTGCTCGGTGCCGCGCGCATCGACCAGCTCAAGGAACTCGAACAGTTCGACCGTGCCACCGAGCATTTCCTGGCCGAGCGCGAGCGTGAGGGCGAGCGTATTGCCGATCTGCGCGACAAGTACATCGACCTCATTGATCCGTTGCAGAAATATCGCAAAGAACTCGAGGACATTGATCGCCTGGAGGCCCTGGGCCGCGAAGGCGGCGGGCTGGATCCCGTGCAGGCGCTGGAGGCGCGCTTTCTGGTGAACGAGCGCATGGACGAGGAGCTCGATCGGCTTGCCGGCAAAACCGAGAAGACTACCGACGAGATGACCCAATTCGCCATCCAGGCGGCGCGCAATATGCAGGATGCATTTGCAGAGGGGTTTTTCTCGATCATGCAGGGTAAGTTCGACGACCTGGGCAGCAATTTCAAGGCGACGATCGACAAAATGGTGGCCAACGTGCTCGCCGCGCAGCTCGCCGAAAAGCTGTTCGGCGATTTTGGCAAAACGGGCGAGGTCGGCGGGCTGGTCAAAGAGGGCCTGGATTTTTTCGGTGGGCTGTTCGGCGGCGGCCGCGCGGCCGGTGGGCCGGTGCAGGCCGGGCGGCTGTACGAGATCAACGAGCGCGGCGCGCCCGAGGTGCTGTCCATGGGCGGGCGCGATTACCTCATGATGGGCGATCAGGGCGGCACGGTGACGCCAGCGGCGCCGGGCGGCAGCGGCATGACGGTAGTGAATAATTTCCATGTGAGCGGCACCACGGATCGCCGCTCACAGAGCCAGATCGCCGCCGCGGCCGGGGCCGGCGTGCGTCGCGCCATGGCCCGGAATACGTAAATGGCATTCCTGGAAACGCCGGCCATGCCGCGGGCGCTGAGCCTGGGCGTCGAGTTTGCCGTCGATTTCGACATCGAGATCGCCATCGACGATTCCGGCCATGAGAGCCGAAACATTGGCCGCGGCGGGGTCGGGCTGGTGACGGGCGAGCTGCACACCACGACGCTTGCCGCCACCGATCATGCGGCGCTGCTGGATTTCGTCCGCGCGGTGAAGGGCCAGGGCCACGGATTCCGCTGCCGCAACTGGGCCGACTACCAGGTGACGCAGGCCAATGGCCTGTTGCTGGCGATCGCCGCCAATCCCGGTGTCTACCAGCTCACCAAACGCCACGCCGCCGGTGCGCTCGCCGACGACCATGCCATCTACAAGCCCGCCGGCGCGCCGAAGATCTACCGTAATGCCATACTGCAGACGGCGGGCGGCGCGCCCGGCAATTATGCGCTCGATGCGACGCGCGGACGGGTGAGCTTCGTCGCCAATGCAACAAAAACCATTACCGGCATCACCCAAGCGAACCCGGGTGTACTGACCATTACCGCCCACGGATTCCCGGCCGGGGCGCTGGTGGGTGTATCGGACGTATCCGGCATGACGCAGATCAATGGGCAGAGCGGCGCGGTGACGGTCATCGATGCTGATCATGTAAGCATCGGCATCGATACCACCGCCTATGGCGCCTATACGAGCGGCGGCACCGCCGCCCAATACGGGCTCGCTGCGGATGCGCTCACCTGGGAAGGGGAATTCGATCTGCCGGTACGATTCAGTGGCCGCCCGCGCGCGCGCATCGTGCAGAAACGCGCCAACGGTGATTTCGTGGTCGAGTGGGACGATGCCGGCATCATTGAATTGCTGGAGGGCGACGTGTGAAGGCGCTACCGTCTGCGCTGGAGACGCACTACGCCGGCCGCGTCACCACGCTCGCCACCTGCGTGAAACTGACCCGGCGCGATGGCACGATCCTGGGATTTACCGATTGCGCGCGTCCACTCACCGTGGAGGGCCTCACATACCAGCCCGGCTACACGCCGAGCGCGATCACCACCTCCGGCGATCTGGCGGTCGACAATCTCGATATGCAGGGCCGGCTAGCATCGCCCCTGATCACTGAGGCGGATCTCATCGCCGGCAAGTGGGACCATGCGCGCATCGAGGTCCGGCGCGTAAATTACCTATCGCCAGCCTCGGGCGCCGAGATCCTGCGCGTTGCGCACCTGGGCGAGGTGACGATCCGGCGCGCCGAATTCGTGGCCGAGGTGCGCGGGCTCATGCAGGCGCTGCAGCAGCCACTCGGGCGACTCTACAGCCTCGCCTGCGATGCGGATCTGGGCGACACGCGCTGCGGCGTGACACTCGCCAGTTTCACCGTCACGGGCAGCGTCACGGCCGCCGCGAGCAATGCCGTGTTCACCGATTCGGCACGCACCGAGGCCGCCGAATGGTTCCGCTTCGGGAAACTCACCTGGACCTCTGGCGCTAACAACGGGCTAGCCATGGAGGTGAAGGGGTTTTCCTCCGGCAAGGTATTCACGCTCGCACAGGCCATGCCCTATGCCATTGCACTGGGCGATGCCTACTCGGTCTATGCCGGGTGCGACAAGTCCGGGCGTCTCGGCGCGGCGCACTGCAAGACGAAATTCTCGAATTACCTGCGGTTCCGCGGCTTCGAGGATGTGCCGGGCATCAATGCGGCGCTGAATCCAACGACCCGGAGTGCCGCATGACCGTCACGCGCGCGCAGATCGTCGCCTCGGCCCGGGAATGGATCGGTACACCCTGGCATCATCAGGAGCGCGTGAAGGGCGAGGGCTGTGATTGCGCGGGCGTGGTGCTCGGCGTGGCCTGGGAGCACGAGCTCACGGCATTCGATTTCCGCGCCTACGACCGTGTGCCCGATGGCCATACGTTACAGGCATTGTGCGATACGCACATGGCGCGCATCGCATTGGATGATGCGCAGCCGGGCGATGTGGCCCTGATCCGCTTTGCGGCCTATCCGCAACACCTGGCGGTATTCGGCGACTACCCCCATGGGGGTCTATCGCTCATCCATGCGCTCAATCGCAGCGCGGCGAAAGACTCGCGCGTGGTCGAGCACCGGCTCGATACCGTTTGGCGCATGCGCATCGTGCAGGCCTATCGCCTGCCCGGGGTGATCTGATGGCAACCCTCGTGCTCGCCGCAGCCGGCGCCGCCCTCGCCCCAGCCGGTTATGCTGCGGTGGGCTGGGCCGTCGGCTCGCTGGTCGGCAATCTCCTATTCCCCCCAAAGGGGCCGAGCACCGAAGGCCCGCGGCTCAACGACCTAAAAGTGCAGGCCGCCACCTATGGGGTCATGATCCCGCTCGATTTCGGCACGGTCTCGCATGCCGGTAACATGATCTGGAGTACCGATCGGCGCGAGCAGCGCCATGAGGAGGAGGTCGGCGGCAAGGGCGGGCCGAGTGCCACCAGCGTGACCTATACCTATACCATCGACATGGCGATCGGGTTGTCCGATCGCAGTGGCATCGATCCTATCATTGGCGTGCGCAAGATCTTGCGCGATGGCAAGCTCTGGTATTCGGCCGGCGACGATGCCGATGCACAGACCATCATGGCGAGCAACGCCGGGGCCGCCGGCATCAAGGTCTACACCGGCTCCGAGACGCAACTGCCCGATCCGACGATGGAGGCGGCGCTCGGCGTGGGCAATGTGCCGGCCTATCGCGGGCTCGCCTACATCGTATTCACCGATCTCGATTTGCCCAACGGACAGATGAGCAATTGGGAGTTCGAGGTCGTGTGCGCAGGATCGGATGTCGGTCTGCGTCGATTGATCTATATCGCGGGCGGACCCAACCTGACCGAATCGCCGGATCTCCCTATCTATGAGGGAGGAATCGTGCATGTGCACATGACCGATGGCACCCCGCCCAACAAAGTCGGTTATCTGCCCGCAGGAAGACGCTATACATTCGATGCCAATGGGATGTTCATTTCTTCGCATCCATGGACCTATCCTGCGGGCTGGGCGCATGCGACGGCCGGATTCCGTGCATGGGGGCAAGGCTATATTGGCGCCACGCCAGCGTGGGTAATCCAGGTCGATGATGGCACGCCCTATGGCGTGATATTGTGGTTAAATGATGTGCCGTTGGCATACTCAAAGGCGCTGAGTTCGGCATTGGATGCCGTCGCGGTCGATCAATCGGCAGCAGAGCTCTATCTATTCCGCAAGACCGGTGCCTCGACGTGGTACGAGGTGTATGATGAGTCGGGGCGGATGATTCGCACCTACTCACACAGCATTGCATTGCATCCGAGCGCAACAGGCCCGATCCATATCGGATCGAATGAGGGATGGATGGCGATCGAAGGGGAATATCTCTGGTTCATACCGTACCTGAGCGTTGCATTCGAATTGCGACTCTACCAGCGTGCGGCCACAGGCGATTACGCGCTGATCGCTACGACGATGACCTCGCCGGGTGCGTCCAATGAATACACCATGATCGCCAAGGACGGCGTATGCTGGGTATTTTCCAGAGATCAGGTAGCAATATATACACGTCATAAAGGCGTGACGATCAGCAGCGTTACCCGCGCCAGCATTTTAACCGAATTGTGCAAGCGCGCCGGCCTCGTGGCATCGGACATCAACATGATCGCGCTCACTGGCTCGGAGGATGGCTACACCGTCGGCCGTCCTGGGGCCATCCGCAATGCCATCGAGCCATTGCAGAAGGCTGGGTTTTTCGATGTCGTGGAAAGTGACGGCAAACTAAAATTCGTCACCCGCGGCGCAGCTGCCGCCGTCACGGTTCCGCAGGATGATCTGGCCGCCCACGAATGGGGAACCGATGCGCCCGCACCGATCACGCTGACCCGCGCCCAGGAGCTCGAACTGCCGCGCCAGGTGACCGTGAATTTCGTCAATCGCGCGCAGAATTACGAGCAGGGCAGCCAGTATGCGCGGCGGCTGCTCACCGACTCCGACATCGAGTTGGTCGAGGAGTTGTCCATCGTCATGAGCGATACGCGCGCGGCCCAGGTGGCAGACGTATTGCTCTATGATGCCCACACCCAGCGCAATCGCATCAGTTTTGCAACGACACGCAAATATGCCAAATACGAGCCGACCGACATTGTGAATCTGGCCACCGACGTGGCCACCTATCCCGTACGCATCACACGCAAAGAAGAAAACGGCCCGATCATCAAATGGGATGCGCTGGCCGAGGCCCAGGCGATCTATGCCTCGGACGCCGTGGGCACGGCGCAGCCTGCACGCAGTAGCCAGATCGCGCTACGCGGCCCGACACGGCTGGAACTGCTCGATATCCCGCTGTTGCGCGATCAGGACGATAGCGCCGGCCCCTACGTGGCCATGAGCGGCTACCTCGACGCCTGGACCGGGGCGACGCTATACAAAAGCGCGGACGATCTCACCTACACCGCAGCCGGATCGGTGACGAGTGATGCCGTGATGGGTGCTGCCGACACAGTGCTAGGAAATTTCGCGGGCGGCAATACGCTGGATGAGGCCAACATCGTACGCGTGACCGTGATGCCCGGCCAGACGCTCGCGAGCGTGACCCTGGCGCAACTGCTCGCCGGCGCCAATGCCGCGATCCTCGGCGCGGAGATCCTCCAATTCCGCGATGCGACCTTGGTCTCTGGCCGAACCTACGATCTGCGCGGGCTGCTCCGCGGCCGGCGCGGCACTGAGCAGCATATGGGCGCCCATGCCATCGGCGAGCGATTCGTCATGCTGTCCACTCGCGGCATGCTGCGATTGGACTCGCCGAGCGCAGAAATCGGCCTGACGCGCTACTACAAGGCCGTCACGTTTGCGCAGGCACTGGCAGCGGCCGGCGCCCAGGCGCTGACGCTCGCCGCCGTGAGTCTCAAACCGCTCGCGCCGGTGCTCCCCGGTGCTGGGAAAAACGGCTCCGGCGATATCCTGCTGCAATGGATGCGGCGCACGCGCATCGGGGCCGAATGGCGCGATTTGGTGGACGCCAGCCTCGGCGAGGCCTCGGAGGCCTACGAGGTGGATATCTATGCCGATGGCACATTTGCGACGCTCAAACGCACGTTGAGCGGACTCGGCTCGCCGGCCGCGACCTACACCGCCGCGCAGCAAACCACGGATTTCGGCGGCGCGCAATCGCAGGTGCATTGCCGCATCTATCAACTCTCCGCCACGGTGGGACGCGGCATCGCGCTCCAGGCGAGCATCACGGGACTCTAGATCATGTCCGACTCGACGCAACATCTTGATACCATCAGCGCCTCGCAGAGCGGCAAAGAAGTGACGGCCAATGCCGTGTTCGATGCCGGCTCGCCGGCCGCGGCCTTCGGCCGGCGCGCGAGCACGACGACCGGGCTCACCTGGGGCGGTTATGGAACGCCCCGATGGTACGTGAATGCATCCGCGGTGACGAAAGCGAGCTGGACCCTCACCCTCACCGCATCGAGCACGCGCTATGTCGCCGCAGATCGTGCGCTGGCGCTGAGCGAATCGGCGAGCGCATTCCCCGCTGACAAGCTCGCGCTCTACAAGGCCGTGACGGGCGCCTCGAGCATCACCAGCTACGAGGATCACCGCGATCCGCACCATGCGGTGCGCTTCCTCTATGGCCGATTTACGCTGGCGATGGCCGACGCGAATCAGACGCTCACCTACGAGCAGGCCATGTGCGAATCGATGGAACTGACCGGTGCGCTGACCGCCCTGCGCGATGTGATCGTCCCGACCGTACCGCGGGACTGGCGCGTCTATGCCAACACCAGCGGCGGATTCGGCGTGCGCGTGAAAACCTCTGCTGGGACCGGCATCACCATCGCCGACGGCAAGCGCGCCATCGTCGAGTGCGACGGCACAAACGTCGTGCGCATTTCCGCGGACATCTGATCATGCCCGATCCCCATCATTGGAATCTGCTCACCGTGCTGATCGGCGTGCTCAAGCATCCGGCCGAGCACCCCATCGTGCGCCCGCTGCTCATCCGCGCCCTGGAGGCCGCAGCGATGGCGCTGGTAATGTTGTGGAGCGCCGCGAAAATGCAGGAGGTCCAGATCGATCATCTGCGCGCCGATATCGCGCTCATGCGCGTGCAGATCGAGCAGCAGCGCCAGGAGCAGCGCGAGGAGGGCCAGAGAGCCATCGCGCGATTGGAGCGTGTGGAGGAAAAGCTGTACCAGTTGCGCGAAAACGGCAGACAGTGATGGTGGGGAACTAGGACATGCTCTATTCCGATCTGATGAAAATCATGCCCACGTTCGATTGGGTGAAATGGATCCAGCCGCTGCACCAGGCGATGGCGGAATTCCACATCGATACGCCGCTGCGCCAATCGGCATTCATTGCCCAGCTCGCTCATGAGTCGCAGGAATTCCACCGGCTGGAGGAGGATCTGCACTACACCCGGCCGGAGCGCATCCTGGCTGTCTGGCCGCGCCGCTTCGCATCGATCGCCGAGGCGCGCTCCTACACGCGCAATCCCGAGGCGCTCGCCAATCGCGTCTATTCCAGGCGCATGGGCAACGGCGACGAGGCCTCCGGTGATGGCTGGCGTTATCGCGGTCGCGGCTGCATCCAGCTCACCGGCCGCGACAATTACCGCCAGTGCGGCACGGCATTGGGCCTCGATCTCATCGCCGATCCAGATCAATCGCTCGTCCCGCTGGTGGCCTGCCGTGCCGCCGCATGGTTCTGGGCCGCCCACGGTCTCAACCTCGATGCCGACAAGGGCTGGTTCGAGCGCATCACCCGAAAAATCAACGGCGGGCTGAACGGCATGAAGGAACGCCGGGAATACTACGAGCGGGCGCTAACCGTGACAGGAGCCAGACCATGACATCTACATCGACGGAGTTTCAACGCTGGTACGACGGCCTGCCCGAAGCGGAGCAACGGCTGCTACGCGGCTACGGCGAGCAAATGGTCGCCATCGGAAAACAGATGGCCGCGGTCGCGCCGGAGAAACCTAACGCGCTGACGGCCCTCGGCGCGGCCATCCTCGCACGACTGAAACAGCCCTCGACCTATGCCGGCGGCGGCATCCTCGCCATCCTCGCGGCCAGGTATCTGCCCGGCGTGAGCCTGCAACAGCTCGCTGAATACGGCGGCATGGCCGCGGCCGCCCTATCGATTGTGCTCAACGAAGGACGGCGCAATGGCACGGTTTGAGACCGCCCTCGCTCTCGATCTGCTCAAGGATGCGACCGGCGGCGCGCGCGCCATCTGGCGGCTGGAAAAACCGTTGATCTACAGCTCCGAGGTGGCGGGACAGATCACCGTGCCGCGCGGATTCGTGACCGATCTCGCCTCGGTGCCGCGCACGTTCCTCACCTGGCTGATTGCCGGCGGGCTGGCCAACGCCATCGCCGTCGTGCATGACTACCTCTATGCCGAGCGCCTAGGCACGCGGGCGCTCGCCGACCGGATTCTCTACGAGGGCACGGGCATCCGCCAGCGCGCGCCGATCGAGCTGGAACCGCTCGAATGGTGGCGGCGCAATGCCATCTACTATGCCGTGCGCCTGGGCGGTCAACGGGCCTGGGAGGCCGACACCCGCATCACCGAACAGGCGCTGTTGCAGCGCCTGGGATACCTCAAAGGAGAGCAGCCATGACACGCCTGATCGCAATGATTCTCGCCATCCTCGCAATAGCCGCCTGTACCGGCAATCCTCCTCGACCGGATGAGCCGTCGAGCATCGCACTGCGAAACGAGCGGCAGGAAGCGCGCATCCGCGCCGTACGCATCGGCCTGCTGGCGTTGAAAATCGATGGCAAAATCAGCGCCGAAGAATATGCCAAAGCCCACGCCGCCGCGGTCGCGCTGACGAATTGCATTCGGCAGGATCCCACCTGCGCGCTCGATGATTTCACACGCCTCGATGATCCGGCGAAGCGCATGGAGTTGATCAATCGCCTGCTCGATAGGCTGGAGGCCGATCTGGCGCAGAAGGGATAGTGGCGGCGGCATGACCCCCCAGAAGCTTGAGCTTGTGCCGACGCCGCAAAGCGTCCTCGATCAACTGCGCTGCCGGCTCGTCCTGGTCGCGCAGCCAATCCACCAACCAGCGCGGCAACTTGTAGCCGACTGGCACCTTCACGAGCCGGGGATCGATTGGGGGCCTTCCGGCCCCTTCACGCTTGCCTCCGCTCATTCTTCCCACACAACCGTAATGGCGCGAGTTTCCGTGTCGAGCGTTGCCGCGCCGGTTTCGTCGCGGATCGGCTCTTCGTAGGTGTCGTAGTGCTCGGCATCCGTGTCTTGCTTCGCGTTCCACTCGGCGGCATCAACTTCGCCCACATGCTCCGGCTCGCCGAGCCATTCGCCCGTATTGCGGTCGGCGGCGACTTGGTAGTGTTGGTAGGTCTTGGTCATGATCTTTTCTCCTGTTTGCCGGTTCGCGCCTATCGCTCACCGTTGAATACAGTCTAGCCGTTTATCAGAATAGAGTCAAGCCCAAAATCAAAATCTTTTCGCGCCGCAGGCATAACAAGCCAATCAAGCCGACCTGTCACGGCAAGCCGCGCCAGTCGGCTTATCGGCGGCGTTAGGCCCCACGAGATCCATCGGCCGCAGTCCTGCGCGCGATCTCGCGTTGTAAGTACCACGCTGCCTTGCGTAGATCCTCAATCGCGGCGCCTTTCCGCTCAGCGCGACTGATGTACTTGACCGTGTTGCCGAGGCAGAAGCCGAGGCCCCACGCCTCGATGACCTTGATCGCCTCGTATGGGTTGTCCGCTCCGCCGTAGTGGGCGGGGTGGTTCACCATCTCTGCGGAGCTCACGAGAGCACCTCGGCGAGCGCCGGGAACTGCTCAAGCAGCACTGCGCGGCACACGAGCGCGACCTCTCGGTGCTCCTTCTGCGTACCGGCCTCGCAGCGGAGCTGGCAGTAGTGAATCCAACTGCGAATCGTGCCGGCCATGTAGAGCACGCTCTCGGTCATGCCCTCGGGGAGCACGTTGCGCGCAACTTCCTTGGCAATGCCGCGCTTCAGGGCCTGCGCGTAAATCATGGACGAGTGCTGGGCAAGGTGCTGTTGTTCTCCGCGCCACCAAGCCTGCAACGCTGCGTCGTCTGTCTCGTGGCTGGCCTGCCTGTTTGTCGCGTCTTGCAGGCGCGCCTCGCTGAACACCGGCTCGGGCGGCGCCTCGGCGTAGCGCTGGCTGAACTCCTGAAAGCTGAAGCTGCGGTGCCGCAGTATCTGGTGCGCAATCGCCCTGGTCGTGCGGATCTCCAGCGTCATGCTGGCCATCTCGAACGGCGACCAGTGTGCTTTTCGCACGAGGTATGCCAAGAGCCGCGTGGCTGTCTCTGTGTTGGCTTGGTTCGCAGGGTTGCTCACGCGTGCGCAGTAGGCCAACAGGTCGCCGGCTTCCGGGCACTCGGTGATCACCGGCTTTGTCATTGCAATCAGTCGCACTTGCATCGTCGTCTCGCTTCTGTAGATGTGTGGCCTAACCCTGCATTCCAGCCGACGGCCTACGGCCGCGGCTGAATGCGCAAGTTAGCCCTCATCAGAATGGCCCGAAGTTCATCTCGTTGCGCGGCGGTGTCCAGTTCAACACTTGGCCGGTGTCCTTGCGGCGAATCTGCGTGCCGTCTTCGGTGTAGGGCATCATGCGCATCAGTTCGCTATTCGCCTCGCGCTCATTGGTCGCCTTCATCGGCTTCCATTCGGGGCTTGTCCAGTGGTTACGCCATTCGAGTTCCATGCTTTTCTCCTTTCAAAGTCAGTCTCCGTGGCACGCCTCTGAGGGCTAACACCACGGTCAACAGGACCGCCGTGAAGCGCCGCGCCAAAGTCAGCCGCCGTCGCGCGGCGGCCTGTTACCTTCGACGTTGTGCGTCAAACCTCGAACGCCTGCGCCTGGGCGAAGCTCACGCGAAACCCTGCCGCGTTGCGATGTCCGCCGCCCCCGTACTGCTTCGCCACTTCGGCCACGTCCGCGCCGTCGTCGCTCGACCGCAGGCTGAATACCCGGCCTTCCGGCGTGTCCCAGTAGCAGCCGGCAAACGGCCGCCCCTTCGCTAGTTCGTGGCCAGCGTCGCTGCTCATCGTGTAAGGCAGGTTCGCCACCGGAACTCGGTGCCCGCCGATTACCATGTCCCGAGTTGTCACGCCGAGCAGTTCCCGAATGTCCTTGAAGTGCTTACGCTCGATGGCCTCTCCTTCGTTCGCTAGTGCGGCCGGCGCGGTCTCCATGAGCGTGTCCCACACCTGGAAGTCGTAGGGGAACGAAAAGACGTTGGCCTGAATCTGCCGCGTGTTCTGGAGCGCGAAGCGCCAAAGATCGCGGTCCTCAATGTGCAGCAACAGCGGGGGCGGTTCCTGGCCGGGGAAGAAGTGCTCCCACGTCAGCATCGCGCCGCTGTGGCCCATGTCGAACTTGGCGGCCACGTTCGCCGGCAGATCCACCAAGTCCTCAATCGCCGTCTTGTGGTGGTCCAAGATCAAGATGCTGTTGGCCTTCTCGGCCATCTCCAGCAGCACCGGGCGCTTGTAGCTGAAATCCACCATCACCACGTCCTTTCCCGTCACGTCGGGCGGCGGCTCCTGGTACTTTCCGGCGTGGAATTCAATCTCGCCGAGCGCCTTGCGAACAACCCAGGCGGCCCCGAAGCCATCGGCACAGTTGCCGTGGTAGATGCACATGCTCATTTGTCAGTCCTTTCGTTGTTGGTGCCCGTTTGCCGCACAACACGGCGGTCAACATGACCGTCCGCAAGCGGCCGGCCTGTTACCTCAGCGTTAGACCCCAACCATGATCCGCTGCGGCATTGGCATCGCAACATCTAGCGGCCTCCATAAGTGCAGGCAGTTGGGGTGGTTGTTCACGTACTCGGAGCGCGGCGGGTGATACTGCACGACGCAATCCTCCTCGTCCCAAAACATCGCCTTGATCTGGCACATCTCGTCCCATGTCGGCGGCCTGTCCTGGCGCGAAACGCTGACGTGCTCCCACCCCATGCCGTCGCTCGCAATCACGAAAACGCGCTGGCCGTGGCGCAGGCGCACATCAAACGCGCCGTTGTTGCCGTAGCTCGCATCGCTGGCAGCGCGGCCAGTAGTGATGCGGTACTTCTCGGGTACTCTGAACGTCATGGTGTCTAACCCTGCGTTCGAGCGGACCTGCGCGAAAAGCCGCGCAGGCCGCTCAACTCCACGTTGGGCACCGCCAGCCACCACTCGCGATGCTCAAGCGTCCAGTTGCTTTGCTCGCCGGTCGATCGCCATCTTGGTTTGTCGTGGCTGCGGCGCATCACCTTCCAAACCGTCTCGTTCTTCCCGGCGAAAAGAAGTGTCAGCTTTGCTTCGCTCCAGCGGCCGTTGCTGTATGTTTCGCGGCCGATGATGGTGTCACCAACCTTTATTCCCATCTGCCGGCACTGCTTGGCAGTCGAGCAATCGCGCGGCTTCGGTAAGCGCATTCTCATTTTTCAGTTTCTCCAAAAGTCGGCGCTGGCGGGACGGCATTGCCCAACCCGTCAGTCGAGCCGACCTGCGCCAAAAGCTGCGCAGTCGGCTCACTTTTTGCGTTCGGCGTCACCGGATCGGCGGTGAGCCACTTTCTCCCGACATCGCGCACCGCCTCAATAAACGGCATGCAGCCAGGTCGGCGCATCACCACATACCCATCAACCACTGCCATCACCTTAAACGGGCCACCGCGTTCTTTATTCCAGAGCAATTGCCCGCGTTTAATGCCCTGCCAATTGTCGTCCGTGTGGCTCTTTCTTCCATCCTTGGTCACGCCGAACCCTCCGTTCCAGCAGACGCCGAATAGGCCGCCTGCGTTTATCTGATGCGCCGAGCACGGCGCTGCTGAACTACACGTTAG
>JRYG01006927.1_pt1 | contig 28772 bp, 24 predicted proteins | sample 235341 | NCBI WGS metagenome assembly JRYG01 (sample SAMN03074218, study PRJNA261478) | activated sludge metagenome | biome: Wastewater Treatment Plant; feature: Wastewater; material: Activated sludge; isolation source: activated biomass of a wastewater treatment plant treating hydrocarbon... ...
CCGTTGTGGACCATCTTCACGAAGTGACCGGCGCCGGCAGGCCCGCAGTAGAGATAGCCGTTCTCGGCCGGGGACGGGTCACCGCTGAGCCCCGGCGTGCGCTCGGCTTCCCCGACACCGGGGGCGAGCGTCGCGAATACCGGCTCCAGTCGCTTGTACGCCTCTTCCGGACCACCGATCATCAGGCAGTACCCGCGCTCGAGTCCGAACACACCGCCAGAGGTGCCGCAGTCGAGGTGATCGATGCCCTTCTCGCCGAGTTCCCTCGCGAAGTGGATGTCGTCGCGGTAGTAGGTGTTTCCCCCGTCGATGATTGCGTCACCGGCTTCCAGTTCTTCCGCCACCGCCCGGATCGTGCTGCGGGTGATGTCGCCGGCCGGAACCATGATCCAGACGGCCCGGGGGGCGCTCAGCTTCGAGGCGAGCTCGGCAAGATCGGCGGCCGGATCGGCGCCCTCGCCTGCCAGTTCCCTGGCCGCGTCCGGGTTCACGTCATAGACGACGCACCGGTGTCCGTCCCTCATCAATCTCCGGGCGATGTTCGCCCCCATACGACCAAGCCCGACGATCCCGATTTCCATGCCGCAATACTAGAACCCACGTCACCGGTGACCGCGGTGCGGATCACAGCGCCTTCGCATACGGCGCCCCGGAGCCGGGTACCCTGCCACCCATGAGCAAGACGAAGGAGCGGGAGGCAACCGACGCGCTGGTCATCTTCGGAATCACCGGGGACCTGGCCAGGAAGATGACATTCCGGGCCCTGTACAGGCTCGAGAAGAAGGGCAAGCTTGACTGCCCGATCATCGGAGTCGGTCGCAACCAGGACTGGCATCACGAGACGATGAAGCAGCGGGCCGAAGAGGCTATCCGTGACTCGGTCGAGGAGTTTGACCTCGCGGCCTTCAGGAAGCTGGCCGACCGGATGCGCTTCGTCAACGGCAACTTCGATGACGATTCCCTCTACCAGTCACTGAGCGAGGAACTCGCCGACTACAGCCGGCCGCTCTTCTACCTCGAGATCCCGCCACCGCTCTTCTCGGAGGTGGTTCACGGGCTTGCCGGTGCCGGCCTGACCGCCAATGCGCGGGTGATCCTCGAGAAGCCCTTCGGGCACGACTCGCAGTCGGCCGAGGAACTCCAGAAGGACCTGACCAGTGTCCTCCGCGAGGACCAGATCCTGAGGATCGACCACTACCTGGGCAAGGAACCGGTGATGGACATCACCTACCTCCGGTTCGCCAACGCCTTGCTGGAGCCGGTCTGGAACCGCAATTACGTGTCCTACGTCCAGATGACGATGAGCGAGAACTTCGGGGTCGAGGACCGGGGACGTTTCTACGAAGGCGTCGGCGCGATCCGTGACGTCGTCCAGAATCACATGCTGCAAGTGCTGGGGTTGCTGGCGATGGAAGCGCCGAACGCGAACCAGCACGACTCGATCCGCGCCAAGAAGCTCGAGTTGTTCGAGGCGATCCGCTCGGCCGATCCCGCCAAGTGCGTCCGGGGGCAGTACAAGGGCTACCGGGACATTCCGGACGTGGCCGACGACTCGCAGGTCGAGACCTACGCCGCGATGGAACTGGCGATCGACAACTGGCGCTGGTCCGGCGTTCCCTTCTACCTGCGCACCGGCAAGAACCTTCCGGTCAAGCACACCGAGGTCCGGGTCGTCTTCAAGCGGCCGCCTCACACCGGGGTCGGAATGAAGTCCCACAAGCCGCCGCGAAACCAGATGATCGTCCGGATCGACCCGACCCCCGGGGCGCGCATGGGCTTCGTGGCAAAGGCTGCCGGGGTCGAAGACTTCGAGGAAGCCGATCTGGACGTGCTGTTCGAGAAGGAGCCCGGAGCGGAGCCGGAGCCGTACGAGCGCCTGCTTGATGACGCGATCCACGGCCGCTACGACCTCTTCACCCAGTTCAGCATGGTCGAGGAGACATGGCGGATAGTCCAGCCGCTGCTCGACGACCCGCCACCCGTGGTGCCCTACGAAGTGGGATCGTGGGGTCCGGAGGAGGCCAACCGCCTGGTCAAGGGCGTCTGCGACTGGGATGAGCCGTGGCGTCCGGTCGAGGATGCACGTCACCACATGCTGCTCGGCGGCTGAGAGGCATATGTAGTCGGGCGGGGTTCGACCCGGAGATCAGGAGTCGGGCGGGGTCGGACCCGCCCTCCCAGACAAACCCGCCGGCCCACCAGATCCAGGAATGGATGGGCCGGCTCCGTGTGGCGGCACTACGGGAGACAGCAATTCACAGGTAGGATTGCGCGGATATGTCAGAGATCATCAACGTCCTGGTTGAAGTCCCCAAGGGCTCCCGAAACAAGTACGAATACGACTCCGAGCTGGGCGCCATCAAGCTCGATCGTTTCCTTTTCTCCTCGATGGTTTATCCCGTCGACTACGGCATGGTGCCGGACACCCTTGGTGCCGACGGCGACCCGCTGGACGCAATGGTCTGCGTTTCGGAGCCGACCTTCCCGGGATGCATCATCCCGTCGATACCACTCGGCCTGTTCCGCATGACCGATGACGGCGAGCTCGACGACAAGATCCTCTGCGTTCCGGCCGATGATCCGAACTGGAACTACATCCAGTCCCTCGATGAGCTCTCGAACCAGCTCAAGGAAGAGATCTCCCATTTCTTCGCCGTCTACAAGCAGCCGGAAGGCAAGCACGTGGAAGTCGACGGCTGGTACCCCCTGGAGTCGGCTCTCGAAGTGCTGGAGCTCTCGCGGGAACGCTTCGGCTCGCCCGACTGATTTGAACTAGCCCGCTGCCCTGGCGGCCAGCTGGCCGCATGCGGCATCGATGTCGCGACCGCGGGTGAGGCGGACCGTGGCGTGGATTCCGCGCCTGATGAGCGTGTCCCGGAAGCGGTCTATTGTCTCCCGCGGTGAACCCTGATACCCCGTGCCCGAGGGGTTGTAGGGGATCAGGTTCACCTTGAAGTCGTTCTTCGGCAGGAGCAGGTCGGCCAGTTCGTGGGCCAGTTCGACCGAGTCGTTGACGCCGTCGAGCATCAGGTACTCGATGAAGACCTTGCGCTTGCGGACGTGGCGCCACTCGCGGCAGGCGGCGACGACATCCTCCATCGGGTAGCGCTCGTTCACGGGCATGATCTCCGAACGGAGCTCGTCGTTGGGTGCGTGAAGAGACAGCGCAAGCCGAACCGCCGGTCCTTCATTGGTCATGCGCTCGATGCCGGGCTGCCAGCCGACCGTCGAGACGGTCGTATGCGAGTTCGCGATCCCGACGTCGGGTAGCCGTTCGCAGACTGCGAGGACGTTGTCCAGATTCATCATCGGCTCGCCCATGCCCATGAAGACGGCGTGGTTCACCGGCTCGATCCGGCGGAAGTGAAGCGCCTGGTCGAGGATCTCCGACTCGGTCAGGTTGCGGCCGAACTTCATCGTGCCCGTTGCGCAGAAGGTGCAGGTGAGCGGGCAGCCCGACTGGCTGGAAAGGCAGAGGGACCGGCGCCCGTCCCGGTACCTCATCAGGACCGCCTCCACCGGTCGCCCATCCTCGGTGAGGAACAGGGCCTTCTCAGTGCCGTCCGAGGACTTTGCCGATGCGTCCACGGCCAGGGTGGAGATCGGGATCCGGCCGTGGAGCTCCTCGCGCAGTTCGGCCGGAAGATTGGTCATCTCGTCAAAGGTTCCCGCCCCGCGGGACAGCCACTCCCAGACCTGACCGGTCCGGTAGGCGGGCTGGCCGAGGCCGGTCATGGTCTCTTCAAGTAGCTTCAGGTCCACCCCCGAAGTGTGGCAGGAGCCCGGTTCCTCTGGCGCTGGCCTACCGCAGAGGCCTGAGGTTCAGTCACCTCTGAGCCAGGCCCGGATCTCCTCCGAGTGGGCATTCTCTTCCGGCGGCGGGAGCCTGGTCTCGGCCGGCGTCCGGCTGAGGTGAATCGGTGATGCCGGTGAACGGATGCCGTCGATCTCATCGATCGGGTCAAGTCCCAGCTCTTCGGCCACCGCGAAACCGCGATCGATCGTGTTCACCGGCCCGGCAGGCACCCCGACCTCATGGAGCGCCGCCACCCACTCGTCCACTTTCCGGTGGGCGAAGAGGAGGTTGAGTTCCGCCTCCAGGGAGACCCGGTGCTCAACCCGGTCGAAGTTGTCTACGTAGCGGGGGTCGTCAGCGAGCTCAGGCTCACCCAGCACCTCACACAGACTCCGGAACTGGTGGTCGTTGCCGACGCAGATCATCACCGGGCCATCGGCAGCATCAAAGGTGGTGAAAGGTTCGATGCTGGGATGGACGTTGCCGAGCCGGACCGGGAGATCCCCGGTATTGAGCCAGGCAGCGGCCTGGTTCTCGAGGCCAGCCAGGGCGGAACTCATCAGGTTGCTTTCCACCTTCTGGCCCTTGCCGGAGATCTGCCTCTCGCGCAGCGCGATCAGGATGCCGACGGTCGCGTTGAGACCGGCAATCACATCGACCAGGGCCACTCCGACCTTGCTCGGGTCGCCGTCCGGCGGGCCGGTGACCGACATCATCCCGCTCATCGCCTGGACCAGGGGGTCATAGCCGGGAAGTCCGGCGCCTCCCTTCGAGCCGAAGCCGCTGATCGAGCAGTAGACCAGCCCCGGGTTCTCGCCGGTCACCTGCTCGTAGCCCAGTCCGAGCCGGTCCATCGCCCCCGGGCGGAAGTTCTCGACCAGGACGTCCGCCCTGCGAACGAGCTCACGGGCGAGCTCTAGGTCTTCGGGATCCTTGAGGTTCAGTTCGACCGAACGCTTGTTGCGGTTGACGGCGAGGAAGAAGGTGGCCCGTCCCTCGGGGTCGACCGGTGGTGACCAGGAACGGGTCTCGTCACCTCCGGGTGGTTCGACCTTGATCACGTCGGCCCCGAAGTCGGCAAGGGTCATGGAAACAAGGGGACCGGCCAGCACACGGCTGAAGTCGGCAACGATCAGTCCATCGAGGGCAGCTGTCAAGTCTGGATTTCCTCCTCTCGAGGTCCGCTCAGCCAGGCACGGATCTCGTCACCCTGCTCGTCCAGGTCCGGAGGAGGCAGGCGTTTTTCCGGGGGACTCGCCGAGAGCCTGATCGGCGAAGAAGTCGTGCGCGCACCATCAATCTCGGTGACCGGATCGAGGCCCAGCGAGCCGGCCAGGCCGAAGCCACCGCCGATGTCGTTCACGGGACCCGCCGGCACGCCGGCGTCGTTCAGGGCCTCGGACCAGTACTCGACCGAGTCGAGTCCGAGACGGTCCTCGAGCTCCTTCCTGAGGGCCTCACGATTCTCCACGCGGTCGAGGTTACTCGTGAATCGCGGATCGGCCGCGAGTCCGGGGGCGCCGATCGTCACGACCAGTTGCTCGAACTGGCGGTCGTTGCCGGCGCAGATCATGATCGGGCCGGTCGCCGTCGCGTAGGTGGAGAAAGGTTCGATGCTCGGGTGGACGTTGCCGAGCCGCCCGGGGGATTGCCCGGTGTTGAGGAAGGCGGAACTCTGGTTGGCAAGCGCAGCGAGGGCCGTGGAGAGCAGATTGACTTCCACGCGCTGGCCCTCACGAAGGGTGTTGCGGTCGTGCAGTGCCGCGAGGATTCCGGTGGCCGCGTTCAGACCCGCGATCACATCGACCAGGGCGACCCCCACCTTGCTGGCTTCCCCGTCGGTCGGACCGGTGATCGACATCATTCCGCTCAGGGCCTGGATCAGCGGGTCGTAGCCGGGCATGGCGGCCCCGGCTCCCTCGCCGAAGCCGGTGATCGAGCAGTAGACGAGGTTGGGATGGGCGGCGTGAACGGTCTCCCAGTCGAGACCGAAGCGCGCCATGGTGCCGGGCCGGAAGTTCTCGATCAGCACGTCAGCCCGCATCGCGAGTTCGAAGGCGAGCGCCCGGTCGCCTTCGTCCTTGAGGTCGAGAACGACCGACCGCTTGTTCCGGTTGGCGGTGTGAAAGTAGGTCGAGCGGCCCTGTCCGTCGACCGGCGGAAGCCAGGACCGGGTTTCGTCCCCTGCCGGCGGCTCGACCTTGATCACCCGGGCCCCGAGATCTCCGAGGGTCATCGCCGCAAGGGGACCAGCCAGAACCCGGCTGAAGTCAGCCACGATGACCCCCGACAGTGCGCTCATGGTTGCATGGTGACGCATGGAGCAGACCGTGACATCTCCAACCGGTGAACCTGTGGGCGGGCCGCCCTCCGCACTTTCGATACGCGGACTGACCAAGCGCTACGCCGACGGAACTCTCGCCCTCGAGAACCTGGACCTCGAGATTCCGGCCGGCAGCTTCTTCGGACTGCTGGGACCGAACGGGGCCGGGAAGACCACGCTGATCGGTGCGGTCTGCAACCTCATTCGTCTGACCGGCGGGGAGATCCTGGTTTTCGGCCGCCCCGGCAACGGGATGGCTGCTCGGCGGATGATCGGAATCGCCGAGCAGGAACCGAACCTGGACAAGTTTCTGACCGTTTACGAGACCCTGCTCTACCACGGCGGCTACTTCGGCATGGATGGTGCGGAAGCATCGGAGCGGGCAGAGCAGATGATCGATGCTTTCGACCTCAGGGCCAAACGCGACGTCGAGGCGCCGAAGCTCTCGGGCGGGATGAGGCGCCGGCTGCTGCTGGCCCGTGCCCTGCTCCACCGGCCGCGGCTGGTGATCCTCGACGAGCCCACCGCGGGAGTGGACCTTGAGCTCAGGCACGAGCTATGGAGCTACATCCGCGGCCTCCACGAGCAGGGGACGACGATCCTCCTGACCACGCACTACCTGGAAGAAGCCGAAGCGCTTTGTGACGAGATCGCCCTGATCAGCGCCGGTCGCATCGTCGCCCGTGACACGGCCGAGGGCCTGAAGAAGGCCCATGGCGCCGACAGCCTTGAGCAGGTCTACCTGAAGACGGTCGCGGGTGGCCGGATCGCCACGGACCAGCTCGAAGAAGTGGAAGCCGTGCGGGGCGACTCTTGAATCCGCTACCTCCCGTCGAGGTCGAACCGCATCCGTGGCGCGGTCTCGCCTGGTTGACCAGGCGCGAGTGTCACCGGGTGCTGAAGCTCTGGAAGCAGACCATACTCGCCCCCGTGATCTCTTCCCTGCTCTTCATCGTCGTCTTCGGCCTTTCGCTGGGAGACAGCATCGCCGAGGTGAACGGATTCGATTACAGCGTCTTCATCGTGCCCGGACTGATCGCGATGGCGATGGCCCAGTCGGCCTACTCGAACAATTCGAGCACCATCTTCCAGGCGAGAAACGACCGCTACCTCGACGACATCCTTTCCGCGCCGATGAGCGCCCGCCAGGTGCACCTCGGCTACCTGGCCGGCGGGGCGATGCGTTCCCTGATCATCGGGGTGGTTCTGACCGCTCTGGCCCTCCCTCTCACCGGGGCGCCGCTCGAGCGGCCGCTGGAGCTGTTGGTCGCGGTGGTACTCACGGTCGCCGGCTTTGGTGCCCTGGGCATCATCGTCGGGATCTACGCCCAGTCCTGGGACAACCAGTCCTTCATCAACAACATCGTGATCCTGCCCCTGATCTTCCTCGGAGGCGTCTTCTACTCGGTCAGCCGGCTGGGATCCCCCTGGGAGCAGATCTCCCACCTCAATCCGCTCTTCTACGTGGTCGAGGCGATGCGGTACGGGTTCCTCGGCGCGGCCGACGTGTCGCCCTGGCTCTCGATCGGGGTGGTGGCAGGAATCACCTTCGCCCTGCTCGCCTGGGCCCAGTTCCTCTTCAGCACCGGGCACCGCCTCAAGCCCTGACCAGTACCTCAAGGTGCGTTCGGCGACCGAGAGAAGAGTTGTGCGTCGATCTGGCACACAACTCTGTTACCAACTCCCCGTTCGCCAGTCAGGCGAGTTCGGGAATGTGCTCCCGGACGTGCCCGTCGATGATCTCGCGGACCCAGCGCCGGGTTTCCGGATCGGCCATCCGGTAGCGGCCGAGCAACATCTTCTGGTCATCGAGCGGCAGGCCGGCGATCTCCCAGGAAACTGCGAGCCGCTCGAAGACCAGTTCGGTCCGGCGCTGCCAGAGGTCGTCGACCGAGTAGGCCTGGTTCCCGATCTGCTCGTTGACCTTCTCGATCGAGGCCGGACTCAGCGAGTCACGAAGGACCAGAGTGTTGCCTTCAGAGTCCGTGTAGCTCGAGGTCGAGACCTTTTCCCTCGGGTTCCGCTTCTTTGGCTTGCGCTTCTTCGCCACCCCGACAGTTTGTCAGGCAGCAGTAAGGGCCGCCCTTCCGGGCGGCCCTTCCTGAAAACCTCCGACGGAGCCCGGACCGCACCGCATGCCTTCCCTCGCGGAATGCGACCCGTGCCGCCAGCGTAATGGCGAAAGTCCGCAACTATTGCGGACTTTCGCCATCTTGATCTTCTGTTGTCGCGGTTAGCCGCCGTTGCTGGCCGGCGTGTAGTCCCGGCTCGGCTGACCGCGGAGGGCGGTCGGGGGCGGCAGCTCGGTGCCCTTGGCCGTCTGGCCCGGGATCACCGGCAGGACCAGCTTCGACGGGATCACGCCGCCGAGACCGATCGTGTTGGTCGTGTTGCCCTTTTCGATCGTGTCGAAATCCCAGATCGTCCGGTCACCGCCGGGCGCCTGAATGTTCAGGCGGATCCGGGAGCCGGCCCGGAAGACGTGGGCCGCCGGGTAGATCTGGATGCGGGTGTAGTTGTACTTGCCCTTCTTCAGCGGGGCGCCGTCCTGCTTCAGCCAGGTCTGAACCGGGTTGTTGGCAGTAGAGGCCTTCCTGTTCAGAGCCCGGTGCGACGCGCGCAGCCAGCCGTTCTGGATGTAGGTCTCCTTGCCGTCCGGCCTCACCTCGGTCAGGGTGACCTGAATGTCGGTGTTGGCCTTGCTGGACTTGAGGTACAGGTCAACGCTGGAAGGACCGGCGATGAACACGTCGTTGGCCAGTGGCTGGGTCACGAAACCGAGACCCTTGCCATCCGCCAGCGGCTCCCACTGGTATGGGGGCTGGGCCAGCCACGAGTCGCCCTGGGCGTTCTCGCCAAGGGTCTTCGCCGGACGGGCGCTCGGATCGGACCGGTAGCTGACCGACGAACCTGACTTGGGCTTGGCGGAACTCAGGGCGCCGCCCTTGCCGAGGTAGTACGCGGTCGGCTTGGTCGTGTTGATCGGCCAGTTGTTGAAGGTGGCCTCCCAGGCAGCACCGATCGCGCCCGGGTCGCCGTCGATCGCGTTGCCGTTGTCCATGAGGAGCCGGATGCGCGGATCCTGCTTGAACTGGGCGGTCGCCGCGGCGACGTTCTCCGGGGTATCCGGCAGAGCGGCGAAGCGGGACTGCTCGATCGGCAGGGCACCGGCCGCGGCGATCTCGTCGTAGAGGGCGGAACTCGCGCCGAGGACCAGCGGCGAGATCTTCGGGACCCGGCCGTCACCGACGAACAGGTTCATGAACTCGGCCCAGCGGGTGATCGTGCTCGGACCGAGCGCGTCGACGTGAACGCCGTTCTGCATCGTGACCCAGACGTTCTTGTTGCTCTTCGGCAGGCTCTTCACAGCCTCGGGCCAGTGGCCACCGGTCTGCTCGTCCTGGAAGGCTCCGACCCAGAAGATCGGCACGTCGATGTTCTTGACCCAGGCACCGGGTGAGCGCTTCTGGAAGAGCAGCGGCGTCCGGTACGGATTGGCTTCGATCTGCTTGTTGTAGTTGCGGGTCTGGAGCCGCAGCGACTGGTTGTCGAGGCAGTGCTGCTTCTGCTCGCTGCGGAGCGGCTCCGGCACATTGGGGTCACCCGTCGTGGACATGATCCTGGCCCACGGCTGGCCACCATCGGGGGCGGGCATCGCGTCGTTTGCCCGCTCGGTGATCCAGCTGAAAGCGAAGCCGTTGTTGAAGATTCCACCCGGGAAACCGGTGCCGAAGTAGACGTCATCGGTAACCGAAAGCGGAGAAACGGCGGCCAGGTGCGGCGGCTTGGTGCCGGCCGTGAACAGCTGGGTGATGCCGGAGAAGGAGATCCCTCCCATGCCGACCCCGTCCTGGGCCCAGTCCTGGGCCGCGACTGCTTCGACCGCGTCGTAGCCGTCATAGGTTGTCGGCCAGCCGAACAGGTCGAAGGCACCGCCGGAGCAGCCGGAGCCACGCATCTGGACGCTGACCGTTGCGAAGTCGAGCAGCGGACCGATGATCGAGCCGACCGCGGTGGAGCTCGCGGGGGTCAGCGGGTCGGGCGGCGGCGGGTTGCCACCGAGTCCGGCCAGGATCGAAGTCAGGAGGTCATGCGGAGCGGCGGTCTGGTAGCCCGAGTACTCGATGTAGGTCGGGAAGGGACCGTCGTTGATCGTCTTGCCGAGCGGCAGGCGGACGGTCATCGCCAGCTCGACCCCGTCTCGCATCTTCACGTAGTTGAGACCGGGCTTCAGCTCGATCTTGTCGTAGAAGGACTGCGGAGGATTGGCACCCGGCTTCAGCACGCGGAACTTCTTCGTGCCCTGGGATCCCTTGCCCTTCGGGGTGCGGACAGTGAATACCTTGCCCGGGGCCACGTCGTAGAAGACCTTTGAACCGTAGGAGTCGGCCTTGCCGGTCCGGACGATCCTGTTGTTGGAGTTGACGAGCAGCAGCTTGGTACCGGGCGTCGCTCCCTTCACATACGCGTCACCGACGCTGCCACGTGCGGTGTAGGGCGCCTTCGAAGTGATCTTCGGCGCTGCCTTTAGCTTCTTCGGCTTGGCGCTGGCGGTTGTGGCCATGCCGCCAAGCAGGACCAGACCTGCAATGACTGTGGCCAAAGCGGCCAGATACACCCGAATGCTGCGCATGCTGCGTTCCTCCATCCCTAATTTTCTGAGTCGGGGAGTACTTCCAGACTCCCGTGGAAGGCGATCTTCCACTCCCTGTCGCGGAGACTATACGGGAAACTGCGGATCCCGTAAACATCAGGGTTTCTCGGATGGCGGATCGTCGCCCGCCAGTTCCGCATCGCCGAGTCCGGCGAACCGGAATTCCTCCTGCTCATCCTGGCTGGCGAGCTCCGAGACCGCGGCGAAGAGGATCAGGTCCAGGGCCAGGCCAAACACCGCCGCGAACTGGGACTCGATGAAGATGAAGACCCTGGTCACGAGGATGGATACGAGGAGCGCCCGGGCGAAGTACCGGTAGGCGCTGGCATGCCTCCCCCTCGCCATCTGCCAGGCACCGGCTGCGACCAGACAGACCGAGACGAGCGCGGAGAGCGACTCGAGGGCACCGATGTGACGGGGATCGACCTCGGGCCCGAGGTTGTCCTGGCTGCCACCGAGGTTCAGGTCCAGGGCCACGGTGGAGGAAAGCGTGGAGAGGGCCCAGACGATCACGACCCCGATCACCACTGTCGGAAAGTGCTTTCGCCTGGTCAGGCTTTCGACGAACCGGTGGAGACGATTGCCGAGCATGGTCAGCCGCGAAGGCTTGTGGGCCGGCGCCACCTTCGCCTGCTCAAAGATCTCGCGTGCCCTGGCGACCGCCGGGTCGGACTGGTCAGCCATGTCGAGCAGGTGCCGTGCCCGGTTGGCCTCCTCCTGACGGAACTCACCGATCGCGGTTGAGGGAAGCAGGGCAAGCGCATTCGCGAGCGCAGTCCGCGGGTCGAGTGACTGCCGCTTCGAGAGTTCGCGAATTACCAGGAACATCGTGACGAAGATCAGGTAGATGATCCCGGCGGCAGGCTTGAAGAAGTAGTTGTTGTCCTGCGTAATGAACTTTCCGAGTTCGTCGATGAAGAACCCGAAGCCGATACCACCAAGGATCGCCAGGACGTGCCGGCTCCAGCGATTCAGGTAGATCAGGCTGATCCAGATCGAGATGACCATGAACAGGCCGCCCCAGAGCAGGTGGGCAATATGCAGGCCGTTGCCCCCCAGTTCCGGGTAATTGGTCAGCCAGAGCTGAGTACGGATCACCAGGATCGTGCTGATCGCAGCAACCAGGAACCACTCCAGCTTCTGCACCAGGTCGAAGCGCCTGACCGCGCCGTTGGTCAGACGGTTCAGCCCAGCTCCACCCCGTTGGTCGAGATTCACACGGCGACAGTAGCGGCGTCCAGCAGCGGTCGCACGTTCTCGCCGAAGTTGAGCGCTTCCTCCAGGTGGGGGTATCCGGAGAGGATGAACTCGTCGATGCCTGCGTCGCGGTACTCCAGCAGCCGGGCGGCGACCTGCCCGTGGCTGCCGACGATGGCGGTCCCGGCACCCTCGCGGACCAGCCCCACCCCGGCCCAGAGATTCGGTTCGATGACGAGGGAGTCGCGGTCGACGGCGGCGTCCGCTGCATGGCTCAAGTCGGTCATTCTCGCCTGGGCGGTCGACTCCATGCGGGCAAACTTCTCGCGGGCGGCCGCGACCTGATCGGGATCGATCGCGTCCAGGATGCGGTCCGCCTCCAGCCATGCCTCATCCTCGGTGTCCCGGCTGATCACGTGTACGCGCAGACCGCACCTGATTTCGCGACCGGCGGCTTCCGCCCTTTCGCGAATCGGCCCCAGCCTGGCGGCAACGGTCTCGACCGGTTCGGCCCAGGTCAGCCAGGTGTCGGCGTAGCGACCCGCCACTTCGAGAGCGGGCGGCGAGGAACCTCCGAAGTAGACCCGGGGCACGCCCACTTCCTCGAGGCCGACCCGCAGGCCACCCTGCTCAAGCCTGAAGTATTCGCCTTCATGGTCGAAGATCTCGCCGGACCAGGAGCGCCTGACGATCTCGAGGAACTCGCCGGTTCGGCGGTAGCGGGCCTCCTTGTCGAGGTGGTCCCCGAACGACTTCTGCTCGACCGGGTCGCCACCGGTGACCACGTTGAGCAGAAGGCGGCCTCCGGTGAGCCGCTGGAACGATGCGGCCTGGTGAGCAGCCCAGGCGGGAGCGATCGAGTCCGGCCGGAAGGCGACTATGAACTTGAGCCTCTCGGTGTGCTGGGCAACCGCGGCGCAGGTGACCCAGGCGTCCTCGCAACCCGACCCGGTCGGGGTCAGCACGCCCTCGAACCCGGCCCGCTCGGCCGCCTTCGCCACCTCGGACAGGTAGCCGACGTCGGCAGGCCGGGGCATCGCGGTCTGACCGAGCCGGTCGATCACGTTGGTGACGTTGCGTCCGTCCCCCGAGGTGGGGAGGAACCAGTGCCAGCTCGGTTTGGGTCGTCGATCGGGGTCGGTCATAGTCGACCAATCTACTCGACAACGCTCTGGACGTTCTCTTCCCCTCGGGCCGGCCCGGCGGGGCTACCACCAGTTCCGACCCGGGGGAAGGCCGATCCTGTCTAGAGGTGACTGCGCCCTGGGTCGCTGTCGAGGTCAAGTTCGGGACCCATCGGCACGATCTGGGTCGGATTGATGCGGGGATGGGTCACGTAGTAGTGACGCTTGATGTGGTCCATGTTGACCGTCTCGCGGATACCCGGGTGCTGGTAGAGATCCCGCACGTAGCCGGACAGGTTGTCGTAGTCGGCGATGCGCCTCTGGTTGCACTTGAAGTGGCCGACATAGACCGCGTCGAACCGGATCAGGGTGACGAAGAGGCGCCAGTCAGCCTCGGTGATTGCGTCCCCCGCCAGGTAGCGCTTCCGGGCGAGACGGTCGTCGATCTCGTCCAGGGCCTCGAAGAGTTCGATGAACGCTTCTTCGTAGGCCTCCTGGGTGGTGGCGAAGCCGGCGCGGTAGACGCCGTTGTTGATCGAGTTGTAAACCCTGTCGTTGATCTGGTCGATCTCCGCGCGAAGCGGCTCGGGGTAGAAGTCAAGATCCGGGTTGGCCGCCCACTCGTTGAACTCCGTGTTCAGCATCCGGATGATCTCGCTGCTCTCGTTATTGACGGCCCGGTTCGTCTCCTTGTCCCAGAGGACCGGGACGGTCACCCGGTCGCTGAAGTCGGGATCGGTCCGGAGATAGGCATCCAGCAGGTACTCGTAGCCGTTGATCGGGTCCGGCTCGTCATCGAAGAACCTCCATCCCTGATCGTCCCTGACCGGATCGACGACTGTCATCGAGATCACGTCCTCCAGGCCCTTCAGGGCACGGAAGATGATGGTGCGGGAGGCCCAGGGGCAGGCGTAACTGACGTACAGGTGGTAGCGGTCGGGCTCGGCCTTGAACCCGGATGAACCGTCTGCCGTGACCGATTCGCGGAAGGCACTCGCCTGCCGCACGAAAGCGCCTTTCCGGTCGGTCTCCTTCTCGAACTGCGCAGTACTCAATGCGTCCTCTTTCGTTGGGATGAAGTCTTTTGCCTTGCCTCGCTGAATCGTAGAGAGGTGGTTCATCCGGCCGAAAGTCCGGCGGGGGCCGAGGGGCCCGTTTATAGTGTGTCGGCGGTCGGAAATGGTCCGATCCGTTGAAGCCCCGGGAGAGGGCAGACAAGGGAGACAAGTGGCTCAGTACCGGCATCCCCGTTTTTCATGGATCACCCTGCTCACGACAGCGGTCGCGGTCCTGACCGCTACGCTGCTCCTGATCGCGCCTTCCCAGTCCCGTGCGGCCGAGGAACCGTTCCGCATCGATTTCGACCAGAGCGAGCTCCAGTTCGGTCTGCTCAGCGACCTGCCGCTCGGAGAGATCGCTTCCACCGGCTCCCTCGAGGGGACGATCGACGAGACCGGCAAGGTCACGGTCCCGAAGGGCAGTTTCAGGCTTCCGGAGGTCGGCATCACCGACCCGGTCAGCGTGAAGCTCTTCATGGGCATCGAGAGCGATGCGACCGGAACCTTCAACCGGGAAACCGGCGAGCTGGTCCTGAACGCCAAGGCCGGCGTCTGGCTAAGCGTTGATCTGCAGCAGCTTCTCGGGATTCTTGGAACGGCAGGAATTGGTCTGCCGACCAACGAACCCATCATTCAAAGCATCCTTGGCTCCGTGAAGGATCTGACCTGTGGCTTTTCGCCCATGAACGTCACCTTCACCACCGGCGAGACCTCGCTCGGTTCGGGCCAGCCGTTCACCGCCGGCCCGCTCGGCCCGGGGGCCCTGACGGCGGAATGGTCGCAACTCGGGCCCTTCGCCGGAAAGACGAGGATCCTCGGCCTGGTTGATGTGTGCCAGGCGATCAAGATGTACGCGCCGGAGCTGATCCAGGGAGGCCTCGGGGGTGTGCTCCCCGGGGGCATCGATCTCGGCGGACTCGACATCGAATCGCTGCTCGACAACCTTGACAACCTGAACCTGGGACCGAGCTCCCTCACCCTTTCGCGCACCGTCGATGAGAACCCGGTACCGGAGCCGCCCGACACGAGGCCGGCGCTGAAGCTCTCGGTCACGCCGAAACAGCGCAAGGTGCGCAGCGGCAGGAAGACCACGGTCGCCGTCAAGGTCAGGAACCGGGGGGACGCAGCGGCCTCGGGGGTCAAGGTCTGCCTCAAATCTTCCGGACCGCTACGGGTGCAGGGCAAGCGATGCCGGACCTTCGGGAAGGTGATGGCAGGCGCCACGCAGACCAGGAACTTCGGTCTCCGGGCGAAGAAGCTGAAGAACCGGAAGTTCCACACCGTGAAGGTCGGAGTCCAGGTCAGGGCCGCCAACACGGCCGGAAGCCGGACGACGGTCCAGGTCCAGGTCCGCCGCTGAGCCCGGCCATCAGGCCGGAATCCCTGCCAGCCAGCTTCCACTTCGTTCGAGCCACGCAGTGACCAGGCCGTCTGCGCCCAGCGAAGCCAGCTCGGATTCGAGGGCCACCAGCGACGGTGTCGAGCAGGTGGCGCCCAGCTCGAGCAGGGCGGGACGGAGATGGACGTCGGCTGCCAGGGCATGCCTGGCCTGACGGGCGATCATCAGCGGAATGGCCGTCTTGTCGAGAAGCGCGGCCTCAGGCAGCCCGTCAAGGAAAAGCTTCAGCAGCCCCGAGTAGCTCCCCATCACGGTCGGGCTGGCGGCCACGACCACCCGGGAAGTCCGGATCAGGTCGTTCAGCTCCGGGCTGAAGCGTCCTCCGGACAGGGGAAGGTTGACCAGGTCGATGACCACCGCAGGCGTGTCACCAAGCTGGCCGGCGAGCCCGTCGGCGATGCCGGATGCGAGTTTCAACGTCCTGCTGTCGGGTCGCTGGTTGCCAACAACGGCGACGACTTCGGGGGCGAATCCGGGATGCAGCGAGGTTCGGTTCATCTTGTCGTCCGGATCTCGAGAAGTTAGGTTCAGGGGCCGGACCTCCCGGTCCGGCCCCGTTGCCTTGCGTCCAGCCGGGCCGTCTAGCCCACCGCCCAGCGGAGTCGAACTAGACATTGATGAGTTTGTCTAGTCGATAGATCAAGATACTACAGATTACGGAATCGGTCAGCCAGGCCCACCTGAATTTCGACGCCCGGCCAAATCGCCAGCTGACTGGCGCGCATATCGTCTAGCCATGACGGCAGCCCGGTCCGCGAGCACTGACTACCGCCCGTCGGACTTCTTCGACGAGGCTTTCGCTGCCCGTGGCGAAGTACGCCCCACCTACCGGAACCTCTTCGCGGGACTCGACCATTCGTCACTCCGCGAGATCCAGGGAAGCATTCAGGCTGGCCTGGCGGAATCGGGNNTGCGATCGCCCTTCGTGGTCGACGCGGTTCCGCGGATCATCCCGGCAGACGAGTGGTCCCTGCTCGTGGCGGGTTTGAAGCAGAGGGTCAAGGCGCTCCAGATGTTTCTGGCAGACATCTACTCCCGGCAGGAGATCCTCACCTCCGGGGTGATCCGCCGTTCGATCCTGGACGGCGCGCCACACTACGAGCCGGTCGCGGCCGGATTCGGTTCTCCCGTCGTGGCCGACATCGCGGGCCCCGACCTCGTCCGCGACGAATCGGGCTTCCGGGTGCTGGAGGACAATCTCCGCTTCCCGTCAGGCCTGACTTTCACTCTGGCGGCGCGCCGCGCAGTCGCCGGACAGTGGCCGGCAGAAGAGAACCTCGCCGACGCGGAACGGGCCTTCGGGATGCTGGCGGCGATGCTTCGGGCAAGGGATCCGAAGGACAGGGACGATCCGTCAGTCGCAATTCTCACCGAGGGGCCCGGCAGTGCCGCCTCGTTCGAGCATCGCTCGCTCGGTCACCTGCTCGGCACCGAGGTGGTCACGCCGGGCGAACTCGAGGTTACGGCCGGCAGGCTCGCCGCCCGCAGGGATGATGGACTTCACCCGATCGACGTCCTCTACAACCGCAGTGACACCGACCGCATCACCCGGACGGGCAACGCCCTGACCCCCCTCGGAGAGATCCTGATCGAGCCGCTGCGGAACGGGACGCTGGCCTGCGCGAACTCGTTCGGCGCCGGAATCGCCGACGACAAGGCCGTCCACTGCTACACCCCGGAGATGATCCGGTTCTACCTGAACGAGGAGCCGCTGCTCGAGATCCCGGAGTCGTATGACCTCGGGGACGCCGGGCAGGCCGTGGAGGCGATGGACCAGCTCGACCGGTTGGTGGTCAAGCCCCGCTGGGCCCTCGGTGGCCAGGACATCGTGATCGGGCCGAGGGCAAACGCCCGCGAACTCGAACGCATGCGACACGCCGTGAAGAGCAATCCAGGAAACTTCGTGGCCCAGGAGATGGTCGGTCTCTCGACTCACCCCACCCTGATCGGGGACGAGCTCGAACCCAGGCACATCGACCTGAGGCCATTCGTGATCACTTCGGGCGAGGAACAAACGGTCTTGCCCCTCGCGCTGACCCGGTTCGCCCGGGCGCCGGGGAACATGGTGGTGAGCAGCACACAGGGAGGAGGAGCAAAGGACACATGGATACTGGAGGTATGACACTGCGGGGGTTGACCCGCGCCCCGGAGACGAGACGGCCCCTGATCGGAGTCACGACTTCGGAGCTCAGAAAGGCGGAGACGGTTTCGCCGACGCCGGAGGGGGAACCTCCCCGACACGAGATGGCTCTGGGACTCACCTACATGAAGGCGGTCGAGGTCGCGGGCGGGATTCCCGTCGTGATCCCGCCGATGGACACCGGTCTGATCGGAGCCCTGCTCGGCCGCCTTGACGGGATCTGTCTCTCCGGAGGGCCCGACATCCACCCCGATCACTACGGGCAGAAGCCACACGATCAGCTCGGCCCGACCGCCCCGGACCTTGACCGGTTCGAACTCGAGATCGCCCGCCAGGCGGATGCTGCGGGCCTGCCGATGCTGGCCATCTGCCGCGGAATGCAGGCCCTGAACATCAGTCGCGGTGGCACGCTCCTCCAGCACATTCCAGACCGCTGGCTCGACGTGGAGCACCGGCAGAAGATGCCTGGCCAGACCGCTGCCCACCGCGTTGACCTCGATCCGAAATCCAGGGTCTCCCTGATCGTCGGCTCGCCGGTCATCGCCGTGAACTCTTTCCATCACCAGGCGGTCGAAAAGATCGGCGAAGGGCTGGTGGCGACCGGCTGGGCCCCCGACGGAGCCACCGAGGCGATCGAGGATCCGGGTCGCGACTTCACGATCGGTGTCCAGTGGCATGCCGAACTGATGGTCGACCAGCCCGAACAGTTCGAACTGTTCCGGACCTTTGTGAACGCGGCCGAGCAATTCTCGGTAAGCCGGCTCGGGGAGGCGACGACATCACGCTGACCCCCGACAGAGCGACAGGTCCCGAATGGGCCGCCTGGCCGGAAGGTCCACACGCGATGGGAGAGTTCACGATCGGCGTGGAAGAAGAGGTGATGCTGGTTTCGGCCCTCAGCAACGCACTCGCCAACCGCATCGACGCGGTCCTGCCGCGACTGCCCGAAGATGTAGTCACCCACATGACCCCGGAGACCCATGGTTCCGCGGTCGAACTGCGGACCGACGTCCATAAAGAGGTGGGCCTGGCGATGGAGCAGATCGCCTCGCTGAGGCATAGTCTCGCGGCCACGCTCAAGACGCTCCGCCTGAGGGCGGCCTCGGCCGGAACCCATCCCTTCGCGGTCTGGGAGGAGATCGTCGTCTCGGCTGGTGAGAGGTACCAGTTCGTCCACGGTTCGATGCGTGAACTGGCCCGCCGCGAACCAACCTTCGCTCTGCATGTCCATGTCGGAATCGCCGAGCCCGAGATCGCGATCCAGGTTCACAACAGGATGAGGGTCTACCTGCCGGTCCTGCTAGCCCTTTCCGCCAACTCCCCTTTCTGGCAGGGACGGGACACCGGTCTCTCTTCCGCTCGCACCCCGCTGTTTCAGGCCTTCCCCCGGGTCGGAGTGCCCCGCCCGTTTCACAGCTACAGACAGTACGTCGAGAACGTCGACCTGCTGATCCGGACTGACGCGATCCCCGAGCCGACCTTCCTCTGGTGGGACGTGCGACCCCAGCCCACCCTTGGCACCCTGGAGATCCGGGTGATGGATTCGCAGACGCGGACCGAGGACACCGGGGCGCTGGTCGCGCTGACCCAATGCATCGTCCGACGCGAAGCCCTCGACAGCCCTCTCACGAACCGGCAGATCGATTCGCAGGAGTCGATCAGCGAGAACCGCTTTCTCGCTGCCCGTGACGGGATCAATGCAGAGCTGATCGACTCTGAACGGGAAGTTCGGGTGCCCGTCGGGCGGATCGTCGAGCGCCTCGTCGAGGCGCTTCGCCCCCATGCGCAGGACCTGCGCTGCGAATCGGAACTCGAGCACTGTCTCGACCTAGCTCGCGAAAACGGAGCGATCCGGCAGCGCAGGATCAGCCGGGAAGTTCCTTCCCTGGCCCAGATGGTCAGCATTCTTGCCGACGAACTGGAATAGTCCTGCCATCTTGAAGTCGCCCCTCTCGCTCCGGACGGCAGTCACCGCTGCCCTGATTCTCGTGCTCGCCGTCGTCGCGACCGGCTGCGGGCAGTCCGACGAATCCGAGACCAGCCGCACCCTCAGGATCTACGTGAGCCAGCCGATGAAGGGCGACCGCGGCGGCGAGGACATGTTGCGGGCGGTCGAGATCGCCAACGAGGACGAAGGCGGCCGGGTCGACTCGGCCAGGATCGAGATAGTCGGGCTGAACGATTCCGATGAATCCGGAAACTGGGTGCCTGCCCTGGTCCGGCGGAACGCCCGGATGGCGGCCGCCGACGAGGAGGCCGTCGCATACATTGGGGAGTTCGATTCCGGTGCCACCGAGGTGGCGATGCCGATCCTCAACCGGGCGGGCATGCTCCAGGTGAGTTCCGGCTCTACTGCTGTCAAGCTCACCATGCCTGCCCCGGAACTCGGCGAGCTGATCCGCCCGACCGGGATCAGGACCTTCGGGCGGGTCGTGCCGAACGACAACGTCCAGAGCGCCGCCCTCGCCCTGTTCATGCAGGAGGAGGACGTCGACGAAGTATTCGTCGTCGATGACGGTGACACTTATGGAAGGGGGCTTCGCTACCGGTTCGAGAAGATCGCCCGGCGCATGGGCATCGAGGTCGCGGGCGGAGCAGAACTGACCAGTGAAGGTCAGATCGGAGAGGTCGCCGACCGGGTGGCCGCCTCCCGGGCTGACGCCTTGCTCTTCGCCGGCTCGAAACTCGACCTCGCCCGTGACCTATTCGACACTGTCCACCGGGAGAACAACTTCATCAAGCTCTTCGGTGGTGACGGACTTTCCTTCTCCAGTTTCCTCGAGTCGCTCGGCGACACTGGCCTGGACACCTACATCACCGCCCCACAGTTGCCGGCCGGCAACTACGCCCAGAGCGGCGAGTCGTTCCTGCGGGGGTTCCAGGAACGGTACGGGCGTCCGGCCGAGCCGATGGCGGTCTTTGCCTACGAGGCGGGACGGGCGGTGATCGACTCGATCCGGCGGGGTGCCCGGGGTGACATCGCGACAGAACCGATCGATGCCCTGCGGATCAACACGCGCAACGCCTTCTTCGACATCTCCGAGCGTGCCTCCCCGCTCGGCAGCTACTCGATCGATGCCAACGGCGACACCACGCTCACCTTCTACGGTGCCTACCGGGTCGAGGACGGACAACTGGTGCTCGGCCGGACGATTGACGTGCCGCCGTCGTTGCTGAGGGAGGACGAATGAGCACCGTCCTCACCTGCATCGCGATCCTCATTGCCGGCTGCCTGGTCACCGGCGTCTCGATCTTCCTGATCCGCCGCTTTGTTCCGGAGCACCTGAGGGGCAGCGAGGAGCGCCGGGAACCCGTCTTCGCCTTCGCTGGCGTTCTCTACGCACTGGTGATCGGCTTCGTTCTCGCTTATGCCCTGGATGGCTACCAGGCTGCGGAAACGGCAGCCGGCACCGAGGCAGACTCGGTCAGTTCCCTTTCCCGCGCGGCCACCCTGTTCGATGCGGAGAGCAGGGATCGGCTCGGCCATGAACTCATCTGTTACTCGCGGGCAGTCATCGAAGACGAGTGGCCCCAGATGCATGATGGCGAGCGGTCGGAACTGGCGAGCGCCGCCACCGATCGACTCTTTCAGTCCTTCGGGAAACTGGGCCGCAACTCCGCCGACAATTCGGCTCTGTCTGCCTCTCTCGAGAGAGTCAGCGACCTGCAGAAGGCACGGGCGACCAGGCTGCTCAAGGCGGACACGTTCCTGCCGACCATGTTCTGGGTGTTCATGATCGCCGGCGGGTTCATGCTGATCCTCTTCGCGACCGTCCTGAAGGGAAGGGAACCGATTCGCGGCCAGATCATGTTCATCCTTCCCGTCTCGCTGCTCCTGATCTGCTCGATCTACCTGGTGTTCGTGTTCGAACAGCCATTCCGGGGACCGAACGAGATCGAGCCGAGAGCGATGGAGCGCGCACTCGTCTCGGTGACCGAGTTCATCCCGGACCCCCGGGCCGACCGCCCCTGCCCCTGACCACCTCCAGTCGGTCCCCTGTCCGCCCCCAGTCCGTCCCTGACCCTCGCCTGACCGTCCCTGTCCGCCCCCTGACTGTCCCCGACCGCCCGGTCTCGCACCCCTGCCCAACCTGCCAACCCTCCTCCTGCAATCGAGATCCATTTCGTTGGCAATAACGGCCAACGAAGTGGATCTCACTGATCGCCCGAGGGCCGAGTAGTTGCAGATAATTCTCACCTGTAGCAACACACTTGAGCTATTGGCCGGGAGGCTCAAGAGGTGGACCAGGCGAGTTCGAAACTCAGAGAGCTATGGCGATTCGCCGCCGCCCGAGAGTTCGTCGTCGGACGGGACGAACTTCTAGAACACGGCTTCGGGCGACATCAGATTCGAAGCTGGCTTCGGACCGGCCGGCTGCTGCGGGTACTTCAGAGTGTGTACTCGTATGGCAGGGATGTCGATTCGTCCAATGCCGTCTGGCGAGCTGCCCTCCTGGCCGCCGGACCCGGTTCGGCTCTGACCGGACTGAGTGCCTGCCAGAAGTGGGGGTTCGTTGAGATGCGGCAGACGATCCCCGCGACGATCGAAGTCGCGGCAGCCACCGGCAAGGCGAGATCCTTCATGGGTGTTTCGCCCGCGACCCGCAACACGAGGGTCAATGTGACCCGACGTCAGTACAACGAGTCCGATCTGCGCGCAAAGGATGGCGTAGCGCTACTGAGCCCGGTGCTGGCCCTGATCGACCTGGCCGGTAGTGCCACCGACCGGGAGATCCGCTTCGCCTTCCTGGAAGCCTGCCGGCTTGGCCTCTTCCGGGACGCGGACGTTTCGATTTCGTTCGAGATGATGGTCGGGAGACGCGGGGCGAGAAGACTCCGGCCTCTGCTCGGTCTCTGGAGACCGGAGTTGAATCGGATCCGGTCCGTCTTCGAGGGGCTCTTTCTGCTGGCATGGATCGAGCGGGGATACCCGATGCCTCTCGTCAATGTGAAGGTCCACGGCAAGGAGGTTGATTGCTTCTGGCCGGGCAAGGGGTTCGTGCTCGAACTTGACGGAGGCACCTATCACCGGTACCCGGCTCAGCTCAACATCGATCTCGGGAAGCAGGCGATGCTGGAGGCGCAGGGTCTGACCGTCGCCCGACTTACCTTCGGACGTTTCGAAGCGGACCCATGGAGGGAAGTCGACCGGGTCGCGGCGATGCTCGGCTTCACCGAGGCACCGAGTAAGGGTTGATTCGAAAGAGGAATCCAGCCCGGAACAGGTGGGTCCGCGGCGGCCGGAGGGCTCGACGGAGGTACGGATTCAGTGAGATCCAATTTGTTGGCAATAACGGCCAACGAAGTGGATCTCGATTTCGGTGCGGAGGCGACGGGCGGCGGGGCGACGGGCGGCGGGGCGACGGGGCGACGGCGCCGGACGGTGGGGTCAGTTCTGATTCAGGACGCCCTTGCCGCTGGAGAGGTCTTCCATCGACTCGTCCTCGATCGGGCCCAGCGGGCCGCCGGGCACCGACTTGTCCTGGAGGTTGCTCTTGTCGTCGAAGAAGTCGAGCGGGGTCATGGTCTGATTCGACATGGCCGGCTCCGGCTCCATCGCGTCAAGAGCCGCATCGAGATCCGCATCGGTGACGCTGGCCGGCACGGGGACCGCGCGGTAAGGCGCGACCGGGACTCCGAGCCGGAAGGCGAGCTTGCCCTGTTCGGTGAAGCCGGAGACCCAGGGCGCTGCACCCCAGGCGACGACCCAGCCGTCGCCCAGCGGCCTGAACGAACCGCAGCAGTGACCGTTGCCTGACACCTCATCGTCGCGGAAGTCGCCGATGTAGGTAGCCGTCCGGTTCTGGAGGTCGATCCTGTACATGAGGGCCCGCGGCTGGCGGCCCTTGATCTTCACCCCGTTGTCGTGAATGGTCAGCATGTCGCCGATCATCCGGACGTCGTGGTTGCCCGAGATCGGGTACCCCTTGTAGGGGTCGTCCCCGACCACCTTCAGGGACTTGGAAGTCGGGACTCCGCCGAACTTCCAGAGCAGCTCGCCGGTCTTCCTGCTGATCCCCCACACCGTGTCGGTGTGGCGGGTCGAGAGCACGTACTGGTCACCCCAGGGCTCGATCGCGTTGAGGTGGAACTGGTCGTACCGGATCTTCCCGTTCTCGTCGTAGTGGGGGTTCCGCCAGGCCCGCTGCCACCAGCGCTCCGGGGTCTCCTCGATCGAGACGTGATCCTTCGAATTCCACTCCCAGACCACCTTGCCGTCCGGGGTCTGCTCCTGGAAGGCACCATCGAGCAGACCGCGATCAGCGCGGCCGCCGACCGGCCGGAGATCGACACCGTACCGGGGCTTGTAACTCATCACGAGCACATTCCCGTTGGGCAGCAGCACGTACTCGTGGCCGTCGGTCGGCGCACCCTTGTAGGTGACCTTGCGGACGAAGCTGCCGTCGAGGTTGCGGATCTCTGTCGCGGTGCGGGCATCCTGCCCGAAGCCGTCGGCGAAGCCGCGCGGGATCTGGACCGTGCCATCGGAGAGGATCTGGCCACCCAGGGTGTTGGTCGGCGTGCTGTACCACCAGCGAGGGGTCCCGTCCTGGTCGAAGACCATCATCCAGGCCCGTGCGTCCTGACCCGGCTTGAGGTAGGCGGTGACCATGAACATGCCCTTGGGCGGCTTGGCGAAGCGCTTGTAGCGCCACTCGGGAAAGTCCGACGGCAGGCAGCGCACCTTGTAGTTCTCGGTCTCTCCCTGATCGGGAATGATCTTCACGTTGAAGTCCTGCCCCGGCATCGGGCGGGCCTCGGCCCCGTAGCGGCCCGCGGTGGCGGGGTTAGCCCAGACCTTGACCTTTACCTCGGGGATCGACCGGACCTGGACCATGACCCGGCCCGGCACGCAGCGGGTCACGTAGTAGTGCCGGTCGGGGTTGAACTTCGGCCACATCGACGAGGTCGTGAACTGCGCGTCGTACGCGTCACCCGGATCACTGCTTCCCTCGGACCCGACGACCGGCGCGAGGGCGTTCAGGTTCTCGCCCTCCTTGCCCTTCTTCTTCGACGCCCTGGCGTCATTCCGGTCGATCTTGTACTGACGGTAGGCCAGCGCACCGGCGCCGAGGCCGATGAACAGTGCGGCCAGCAGCACGGCAAGGTTGAACGGCGTGAATTTGAGCTTGTTCTCGGAGTTTTCCATGCCGGGGCGAGTGTGCCGGTCAGTTCCCATCCGGGTCGGGGACGGCGGCGCGTTGTCCCGCGCCATCCCGGCCGCGACGGGGCGACTCACTGAATGGACGGGAAACTATAGAGCGAGCCTCACGGGTAGGGTGGGCGCCCATGCCCCAGCCGAAGTTCCAGATCGGAAGCAGCCTCAAGTCGATGCGCACCGCCTTCGACGAAAACCGGCAGTTGATCGTTCGCATGACCGTCGCATTCGCGGCACTGAACGCAGCTTCCGCCCTGCTCGACATCGCCGGACCGGCGGGGCTGGCCGTCTCGGTCGGGATCACCATCCTCCTCGGAGCCGCCTACGGCGGCATGGTCACGGCGCTGATCTGCCTGCCCGGCAAGTCGGAGGGCGCCGCTGAACTCTGGGCGACCGTGAAGCCGGTTCTGGCCAGACTGATCTGGGTAACGCTTATCACCGCTCTCGCCGTTCTTCTCGGTGTACCCCCTCTCATAAAAAAAAAAATGGTCATTGCCACCCTCCTCGCAGTGGCCGGACAGACCGTGGTCGTCGAGCGGCGGGGAGTCTTTGAATCGCTGGGCCGAAGCTTCGAACTGGTTCAGAACCAGGCGTGGAGAGTCTTTGGCTACCTGGTCGTGGTTGGCCTGCTCAGCGTTCTTATGCTGGGCATCGCGCTGCAGATCTCGGCGCCGCTCGGGACCGGGGTGGTCGGGAGGCTGGTCGGCAACTTCCTCAGCAACAGTCTCAGCACGCCGGTCGTGGCGATCGGCACCGCGGTGCTCTACACGAAGCTCGCCGAGCTGAAGCGCGAGTACACGGAGGCCGCGGGACCCGACCCGCAGCCCTGACCACGGGGCGCTCAGGCGTCCTCATCAGGAACCTTCGGAGTCGCCTCCGCCGGTACCGGCTGTTCACCTTCGTCGGCGATGATCTCCTTCATCTTTCCGCCGACCATGCCGAACTGGACGACCAGGAAAGTAACCGCCATGACCGCGGCCATGATGTAGAAGACCGTCTGGCTCGAGTTGGCGAAGGCCTCCTGGACAGCCTGGAACACCTTGTCGGTGGATCCGCCTGAGGTGTGTTCGGAGATCGCCGCCTGGTTGCCGCCACCACCGGAGGTCATCGCAGCCGCGATCGCGTCAGCCTTTTCGGTGGGCAGCCCGAGACCGGTCAGCTTGTCCTCCACGTTGACCCGGTTCTGGGTGGTGAGGATGGTGCCGAGGATCGCCAGCCCGAAGGCCGCCGCGTAATTGCGAACGGTCTGGGTGATACCCGTCGCCTCGCCGTAACTCGTGTTCGGAGCCCGGTTCACCGCGTCGGTGCTGACCGGACCGAGCATCAGGCCCACACCAGCACCGGCCATGACCATGTAGATCCACTGGCCTCCCAGTCCGGCGTCGAGGTCGGTCATCTGACCAGCCCAGAGGAAGAATCCGACCGCGCCGAGAATGGCCCCGACGAAGGCTGCCGGCTTCGCCCCCTTGCTGTCGAGGATCCGGCCGCCCCACTGGGCGGCGACCGCGAAACCCCCGAAGAAGACGAGGAGATAGACGCCCGCCTCGGAGGCCTCCCAGCCCAGCGAGATCTGCGAGTACATGGAGGCGAAGAAAAAGAGGGGAACGAAGGGGATCGACAGCAGGAACAGCACCAGGCAGTCGGCGGCGAAGGCCCGTTCGCGCAGGATCGAAACCCGTATGAGCGGCAGCCGCTGGCGGTTCTCGAAGATGTAGAAGCCGATCAGGATGGCGATGCCGGCGACGATGCATCCGATCGTCAGCGGACTGCCCCAGCCCCAGTTCTGGGCCTGCTGGAAACCCAGCACCGAGAGCCCCATGCCGAGGGCGACGAGGATCGCACCGCGCACGTCGATCGGCTGCGGGTTCCTGAAGTTCTCCGGGCGCGACTTCCAGATCAGGATCAGGGAAATGATCGCGATCGGGATGTTGATCCAGAAGATCGAGCGCCAGGTCCACTCGGAGAGGTAGCCGCCGGCGATTGGTCCGACCGAGGTGAGTGCGCCGGTGATGCCGAAGAAGATCGCCAGGGCACGGCCTCGCTTTTCGATCGGGAAGGCGGAAATGGTGATCGCGAGGGCCGCCGGGAACATCAGTGCGGCGCCGACTCCCTGGATTATGCGGAAGCTGACGATCCAGGCTTCCGCGATGCCGGTCTCGGGGGTCGCACCGCAGAGGGCCGACGCGATCACGAAGACCAGGATGCCGACCACGAGCATGGTCCGCCGGCCCACGACGTCGGCCAGTTTCCCGCCCAGCGCAAAGGCGGCTGCCATGGCCAGCAGGTAGCCGCTGACGATCCACTGGACTCCCTCCTCCGAGAGCCCGAGTGCTTTCTGGATCTCCGGGATGGAGATCGAGACGATCGTCTGGTCGATGAAGGTCATCGCCACCGCGAAGATCATCGCGGCGAGGACGAGCTTCTTCCGCGGATGCGCGTCCATGCGCGGCGCACGCTATAGGCTGGCTATGACGCCCAGGGGACGCAGGCCAGGGATCGGAGAGAGATGCAAGACGCAGCCCGGAACGCCCACCTCGACCCCGCGCGTGCCTTCGCCGCGGCGCTGCTCGCCGCGCTCGCGTGCCTCGCGATCGTCTCGCCACGCGCCGATGCGGCCATCACCCCGTACCCCGCAGACAACCCCTGGATCGACCGCCACTTCCTCAACATCGCGCACCAGGGAGGCGAGGACGAGGTCCCCTCGGCGACGATGTACGCGCTGAAGACCGCGATCAGCGAGGGCGGCGCGGACATGCTGGAGATCGACGTCCAGCTCACCTCCAACAACCGCCTGGTCGTGATCCACGACGACACCTGGACCCGCACCGGCTGCCACCCCGACGACATGCCGGCGTGCCCCAGCGCGCCCGGGAGCGTGGGCGGGGACGACACCGACCCCGCCCAGGTCGCCGCCGCGCAGGCCGCGCGCGACCCCTTCCAGATCCGCACCCACACGCTCGCCGAGGTCAGGCAGGTCGATGCCGGCTACTGGTTCCGGCCGAACAGCTACTCGCACGCGGACCTGCCGGACTCCGAGTTCCCCTTCCGCGGCATCGCGACCGGCGAGCGGCCTCCGCCCCCCGGCTTCACCTCGCACGACTTCCGCATCCCGACGCTCGAGGAGGTCCTGGACACCTTCCCGGACACCCCGATCAACATCGAGATCAAGATGCCGAAGAGCTACGAGCCCGACAACCCCTACGTGCCGCCGCTCTCGAGCGGGACGTGCGGCGACGCCGCCGGGATCCAGCTCTGCGACGACCTCGACCTCACCGTCGCGACGACCGACGCGCTGATCGAGCTGATGAGCCGGCCCGAGTACTCCGAGCGCGACGACATCATCGTCGTCTCCTTCGCGCAGGAGCCGATGGCGCAGTTCGCCGCTGGGGCGCCGCACGTCTATCGCGCGCCCAGCGCGCCGGCGCTTGCGGACTACATCCTCGACGAGCTCGACGGCGACCCCGCCACCGACCCCGTCCTCGATCCCGACCCGGCCGCGTTCCAAGTGCCACCGACCGAGGGCCCGTTCGCGGTGCCGAACATCCTCCTGGGCAGCCCGTTCAACGCCCACGCCAACAACCGCGCCGTCCACGTCTTCACCGACGGCGACCAGGACGAGACCGACGCCCGCTACCGCGAGTTCTACGACCTCGGCATCGACGGGCTCATGACCTCGCGGCCGCGCGCCCTGCACGCGTTCCTCTGCGCGAACGAGATCCCGCGACCCGCCGGCAGCGACCGCTGCCCGCCCCCGGCCCAGCCCGCGGCTCCCCAGCCCGCCGCGAAGAAGAAGTGCAAGAAGGGCAAGCGGCTGAAGAAGGGCCGCTGCGTGGCGAAGAAGAAGCACAAGAAGCAGAAGAAGAAGCGCCGGTAGGGCTCTCATCCGGCTCTCATCGAGGTCCGCGATGCTGTGAGCTGATGC
>JRYG01002521.1_pt1 | contig 28765 bp, 62 predicted proteins | sample 235341 | NCBI WGS metagenome assembly JRYG01 (sample SAMN03074218, study PRJNA261478) | activated sludge metagenome | biome: Wastewater Treatment Plant; feature: Wastewater; material: Activated sludge; isolation source: activated biomass of a wastewater treatment plant treating hydrocarbon... ...
CCGCTTTCAGTGGCACTTTCCTTTTTACCACCAAAAGTTTTAACAGTCTTTTTAGATGCTATCATTTTGTTTTTCATAGCCTCATACCCTTCAAGTAGCTTAGGAACTTGATTCATCGCTTTTAGAACCTTTTCAACTTCATCAAAGTCCATTAGGTTTACTTCTTTAAAGTACGCCTGTATTTCATCAAGTTTCCTTGCCCATATGTCAAAAAATATCTCCTCCTTAGACAAGGCTATCCTTGGATATGTTCTTATGAATTCGTTTAATTGTCCCCAATCAAAGTCAGGATCATTTAGGTAATTCTTGGCAACTTCATCCCTTCTTTCATCTAAGTCCATCCCCCGATACAACTTTGAGTTCGGGTCTTCAGTTAAATAAACAGCCCATAAAACAGGGCTGGCTTTTTTCTTACTTCCGTATTTTTTAATAAGAGCTTTAACTTCTGATATGTATTCTAACTCAGGGTTTTGCTCAAAAAAATCCTTATCAGGTGTTCCAACAACGAGTCCCATTCTTGCTTCTTTTCTTTACTGTATGTTGATTACAAAGAAGTCCATTTTCCGTTTCAAAAGTGTGTTTTCCAAAATGCGTTACGTGCAAGACAACAGATTTGTTTTCCTTAAAATCGTTGCAAGTTCCTACAATTGTAGGTTGCTCAAGAATTGGATAGGGTGTCTTGTAAATTCGTAGTTTCAAAATGTGCTATCTTTTTGGTCATCAGGAAATAAAATATCTCCAGAACTTGTATCTTCACCATCTTTTATATGTTCCACGTGGAACTCATTCCAATCTAAATATTCGTGGTCATCCATAAAATCAGAAAGCTCATATGGCAGATAACTACCAAATATGAGCAATTTTTTATTTTTCCAGTCTATCTTGAATTTACCCATAATAAAAAAATTTGGGGCGTTTGGTAGAGGATACCTTAGCCCCAGTGCGGGAAAAGAGTGAGATGTTAAATAATTTTACCTTTAATTTGAAGAGTTGTCATAGAACAGTCAGGATTCTGCTTTAGAATTCCATTCTTAGCGTAGTAGAAGTTTTGTACGTCTCCAAAATATACACTAACCGTCTTTGTCCACTCGTTCTTAAATCCTTGTGTATCTATAACTCCTTGAACCACCTTTCCTTCAAATGAAACATTCGTGCAACCGCAAGAGCCTTTAACTCCTGAGATTTCCCTATCACCAATGTATTCAAATGAAAATGGTACAGGAGTACCTTCTTTAATTTCGCCAGCATCAAAAACAGTAGTATTGAACGCAGAAACGCCTTCAACCTGAAAGTTAATTTGCTGCTTTAGCTTTCTTGTGCTTACTTCAACCTTACCACTTGATTCCTTTACATAAAAAGGAGATTGCGGATCAAAATAAACAGTAAGACTTTTATTTGCCACATTTGGCAAAGATGCTCTAACGGAAACAAGTATCTCAAGAACTCCCTGAACTACTCCTACATCCTTAACTACTAAATCAACGTTTTCTGACAAAACGCCTTGAAATACTTCATTCCCTGTGTACTTGATAAGATGATCCTGCCAAGCACCTACCTCCTGCTTACTCTTTACTACTAATTTGTCAAAATTCCTACCTAATTCAACTAATCTTTTCTGATATTCTACTGGACTCATTTGTATTCTATTTCAAATTTTAAACCTGTTCTCTGTTTATATTCATTCCATTGGTCTATTGTGGTCTGATTCCAATTTCCGCCAGAACACCAATTTTCCAATACCATAAAGTTATCAGGGCTTTTACATCCACAGTTTACGCAAGCTCCGTTTTCAAGACACTGCCTGCACATTATGGAACGGTAAACAACAATTTCACAGAACTCAAATGGAACCTGACTTGCAGTGTAAGTGCCTTTTAGAAAAACACCCCACTTCAACGGGTAAAACCAATACCACCAAGTTACTCCAAAAAGTTTTAGTTCAGTGAAGCGTTTCCAGAGACCTTTTCCATCCATAACTTGAACTTTTTAATATCGTACTTGGCTTTAATGAAACTTGTTGGCAACAGAAATGTAAAGAAGTCATTAGGGTCAAACTCGTTTGTTTCCTTAACTTTATCCCCAAGGAAGCCATATTGGTTCCTATAAGTAACAAAGTTGCTGATTGTTTGCTGCGGTTTTACAGCTTCAACTCCCCTCGACATCTCTCCATTTGTTTCAATCATAAACTGAACAAACTCAGGATTTGTCTGCTGACCTATAAAGTTGTCTGATATGGCAACAATATCGCCAACCTGAAGACCTTCGTAAGTATTTTTATCTCCAATGGCTATCACCTTTGCAATAGTCATAATTCTTCTCTTGCTTTCATTCACAAGAGGCTTACCATCTGCCCCCAAAAGTGGACTCTGGTACATATCCATCGGCTCGTATCGAAAGATTCTACAAAGAAACGTGTCTCCGTAAAATTTCTCATAGAACTCGTAATCGGACGTGATCTTTGTATCAATAAACTCTTTTAACTGATTAATAACTGCCTTGTCGTACATTATATTAGAATTTCTTTTAACTCACTATTAATTTCATTTATCAGATCTCTGAAGTCCCCCGAATCACGAATGACTCCTGTCGAATTACAGCATCCTGCAACTCCTGTTCCACCATTCTGTTTTTTAGATGGGTCATCTGGCTTTACCCTGCCATTACATAAAATCTGAAGCCAACCAACTAACAGGTTAGCCCTTTCAATCATTGCGTTTTCACTCAGCTTGCTCATTTTCTACTTGTTTTTCTGCTTCTATTTTTGCTTTTAAATCTTCAACGTGCTTATTGTTTACCTCAACTGCTTGTACAGAATCAAATGTTCCGTCAGCAAGCCTAAATGGAGTTACAAATTGTTGTCCTCCAAACATAAAGTAAAACTTCCTTTTTAAAAATGCCTTGTGCGCTTTACTCCAAAAAGCCCTTTGTTCTTTGGAGAATTCGCTGGCATTGCTCGATGTAACCATCTGACCAGAATATATCCAAAATTTAGGATGATTCTGAACTAACTCCTGCTCTCTACTTATTGATTCCATTCTTTCTTTAATTTATTTTTCATCATATACCCAAGAGACTTCCTTACAGGCTTATCTTTTCTCCTCACAATACCCCTACCCCTCTTCAAAGCCTCGAAATGCGCCCTTTTGTATATTTCATAAAACCTTCTAATCTGCCTTATTCCGTGTTCATATGTAACTCTGCCCTCCCTGATCGCCTTAATCATCCAAAGAATCTTTAGCCTGGACTTTACAGCAGATGGGAAAAAATTCCCAAAATTGGGGACATTTATCGTTGGATGTGTTTCTGAACTTATAGCCTCATAAAACCACTCATGATAGTGATCAATCATGGAAACTATCTTTTCAGGACTAACCATCCTCTTATTAGCAAGATTGTTTATGATACCCTTTAGTGTCGGACAATCTTTTACAAAGGTTCCTACCCTATTCTTTTTAGTTACAGATCCTTTTGTCTTCACAGCAAAATAAATTCAGGAAAAGATGGGTCTTGAGAAACAAGAACTTGGAGACCTTCATACCAGTTAAGGTCGGCATCCCATTCGTTATCAGACTTACCCTCCCGAACTGCTGTCTCCCTGATTAATTCCGTGTATCCGTAAACACTTAAAGCAATATACGATGGAGCAAACCCTTTGGTCTCCATAAACTTTTTCTCCTCAATCCTTATTCTTTCCTCAAGATACATGATTATGATTCTACTACAACACTTACAATAAGTTTATCAATGTCTTTTGTAAACAAAGCTGGCAGTTTAAGTGTATCACCATTAGACCGCAACCAACTTTTTTTAACAAGAATATTCCTAAAGTTATAAATTTGTCGTATGTCCTGTGAAAATTCACATTTTTTCATCATATAGTCCAGAAATTGTCTTGACGTAAGATCAATTCCGTCATGATATGCAAGAACACACCCAACAAAAAACTCAAGTTCCCTTGGTCTAAGCGAGTACTTAGCGTCAACAACAAGCGATGTATATATTTCCACCGCAGTCTTAACAAGCTCCGCTTTCGACTTGGCTTTCAATGGTTTCTCTATGTCTACTGCTATTTTCACTTCACAAAAACTACTTTTACAATACTTTATACTGCAAATATACATAAAAAATAATAAAAATATTACAATACCAAAATTTCTATAAAAAATTTATGAATATTTGTGTTAATGTTTAATTACTACATAACTACAAATGTTAAAGTTTTGTTAAAGTCTAAGAAAGTCAGAAATTCTCGAAAATTGTTTGTATATTGCCACGTTTTTTATGCGTAGAGGAACCAAACATGAAGAATCCTTCTCAGTCCCACTGAGATTTCTTAGTGATAATAAGCACAATATCACTGAGTTGCGCACATACCTATGGCTCAGGTCGGTTTCCATAGATTCTGGGGGATATACTCCTGAAAACTATATTAAAAAGTTCAAGAGAAACACAAGAGAGCGCATAATTCCTAAATTGATTAAAAAAGGTTGGGTAGTAAAAGCAGGAAATAGACTGAAAATCAATTCAGTATATAAACTTGTAAACCAAGATAACCCAAATTGCATGGCTAATTGCATTATGTGCAAATTAGACTATGACATCATTCCAGATAAAAACAAGTTAAAAAAGTTTATATTCAGCATGGTGGAGAATTACATCATGCAGGGTAAATACATTTCAGAAAATAAGGGATATTTATCAATAGATAGAGAAACCAAACAGTTGAGACGGCAACGTATCATAAAATCAGACTCAGATCAAACCAGAACTTTAAAAGTTAAAGGAGGTCATGAGGAGTTGAAAAACTTCAAAACTGTTCCAGGCAAAAACTATCTTATTTCTAAAATATCCTACTCTATGTTGACAAGATGGGGTTACTCTGATAGAGAAATTGCCAGATTGCGTAAAGAGGGTTACAACCGCTATGGAATCAAACAGATGCAGAGATCAAGGAGATTTGACGGGGGTAACTTTTACTCTTTTAAGCACAAGGGTTTCTTTAGATTTCTTCCTACTACTGTCATTGTACGTAAAGACAAATTATATTATAAAAAATACAATAAATACTCTGTATTTTTTATTAATAATAACTCCTTAGCTACTCAATATGATTGATAATCTCTGATTTTATCAATACACGCCAATATTGTGTATAAGGCAAAAATGTGGAAAAATTTGCCACTCAAATTGAACTTAGTTTGAGGGCTGAATGTTATATAATTTTAGGACGAAAAACAACACAAAATGCACTACTATGTCTTTGATGGGGAGATTACTCCTAAGTCGGTAAGGGATTTTATAGCTGAAATTGAGGCTACGAGGACTCGTCCTACTGCTGAGACTCATGAATCGAGTGAAGATGGGCAAACCTACCTTGACATTCCGATTGTCAAACTAACTGTTTACATAAACACAAATGGGGGTTATGTTGGAACAGCTTATCTTATGTCTGACTACCTAAAGAGGTTGGTATCTGAGCAATTCTGCGACATAGATGTTTTTGTACCCGAATTTTGTCATTCGGCTGGAATCTTTTTCCTTTACGACCTTTATCAGTTTGCCAAGACCTTTGAAAGGGAGAATGCCATAAACTTCTACTTGCTTGAGCATAGTGAGTTTTTGCTTCACGAGATAGCTGCGGATGTCAACACAAGGCAAAACGATAAGACATTGAGCAAGAATATAGACAAAATTAAAAAAAGGCGGAAAAGGCTCATAGACACCTTTGAACCTTTCTTGACAAAAGACGAGGTGGCAGACCTTAAAAAGTCAAACGACATTGTAATTGAATGTGAAAGAATGGCTGAGATTATAGGAGCAAGAATAATAAAGACCTTATGAACGATTTAAAAGAGATTAGGAAGAACATAGTAAAAGATATTGACGCTTTCTACGAGGCTGCATTTGCCGCTATTTGCCACTGTAACAACAATCCGAGGGGAGTATTCCCTACTGAATGCTCTTGTCAGACAAAAGATGTTCAGGAGTCTATCACGTTGTTACTTAATTTGAGAAAAGAATTGCTTCGCAAGTACGCAGGAGGATTAGAAATTGATTAAAATATGAACGAAAAAGCACTACTTGAAGAACTTTTTACCCTTGAAGAACGTTTAAAACAAGAAACAGACTTTTCCGCCAAACTTGAAATTAAAGATGAGATTTTGGAGGTAAAGAAAAAATTAGGAATGATTAAACCACCAGATAGTCCGTATGAGTGTGAAGGTTGCAGCGCATAGTGATACAAAACAAAAATTTGTAAAGGATTTCTCCAAAATACTCTTAGATATGTCCAAAAAGGATGTGTCAGAGTTAAGGAATAGGGATCAGATGGCGGTATTTTATGTAGACGAGTGTGAGAAACTTATGAAGCGGTTTAACAACGAAGATCCTACTTACGATGCCATAGAATCTTGTGTTCTTGAGCTACTTGAGTATTCCTGTATAATGCTAAGATTTGTAAAATGAGTCATTACTTCCCTCAGAAAGTTAAAGTTAGGCACATACTTGAGAAATTTGGGTATGAGTATCATGTAGTTCCATTTGAAGGAAGGAATCAAAGGCTTATGTTAAATAATGCCAGAGGCATACCCCCGCAGTTTCAGAAATTGGAAATGGAAGCAAATCATAAGACAATGTGGGCTATAATGTACCTTTGCTGCCCAAAGATCCCTGACTTCATAGATCATGTTTTCCCATTCCCTCAAACATATGATAAGATATTGGACGTTATTTACGAACTTTATAAGCAAAACAAGCTATGACTATAAAACAAGGCATGATATATGCTGCAATAATCCTATTTTCGCTACTTATTGGCGGATTTGTCACTCAAAGATACTATAAGCCAGCTATAATCTCCTTACAGAAGGAAATTGACACAGACAGAAAGCTATCCAAAGACAGGGAGGAGTTTTACATAAAGCGAATAGATTCCTTGACTGCGGAAACAGTTGTTCTTGAAAAGCGCAAGTCCGACCTTTCTAAGCGTATTCCCAAAAACAGGCAAGATATTGACACAAATTTATACGTTAGGGTTAGAAACGTTTCTGATTCTGATACACTGCTCTTTGAATTACGAAAAATCTATAACTAATGACTGTATTAAAATACACAATGTTATCTAAAGTTTTGGTAGCTATAATACACATCGCCATGCTTGGTCTTGTAGGATTTACGATATGGCTAACTAAAAACGCTTGGTGGATATTTATTGTCCTTTTACTACCATCTCCAACTGTAAACGTAACTGTTGAAAACAATGAGCTTAAAGAACAGTAATATTGAAATTCACGGCACAAGTAATTACTTAGATACAGAGGAATTCTGTATATACGCCGCCAAGAATCCATTCTGGGCAGATTGCAAGTCCAATGAGCTTATCTGTAAAGTAAAGGACAGAAATGCTATCGCAGTAAATATTGTTGATGCAGATGACTCAAAATACTTTAAGGTTGCCATGTTTAATCGTCTTGTCAGGATTATTGATGAAAAGGTAAAAAATGGGGGAACAGTTCATATAATCTGTAATAAAGGACAATCCCGAAGTGCCTCAATAGCTCTCCTGTATTTATCAGCCAAAGGAATAATAAGTAAGACTTCTTATGAGAAGGCAAGGCATGATTTTGAAAAGCTATACCCAAATTATCTTCCTGGAATTGGAATTTCAAAATTCTTAGACAAAACGTGGGGTCTATTCTTTAGACCTGTAAAAAGACCCCCAAGGGAGAATAAGATTTACAGTTCATGAAATATCTCCCCAAACCCTGCCAATTAATCAGGAGTGTAGATTAATTAAAGAGGTTCCTTTACGCCAATGATGCAGGATTCACGGAAATAGAGATTGCATCAGGCTGTGGAGTTTTGTTAGAATATTTTGAAAAAATAGAAAAGTACGAATATTGTATTGTCATTCGAGATTTCTTAAAAGAACTATCTGTCAAGTGTTAATGCACCGTTAATAATTAAGTATTAGGCAAAATTGTACAGATTTGTTCGTATATTTGTGATCATGTCAAAGATATTTATATACTCGCTATTACTTTCAGCTTGCTTTCACAAAGTGGAAACAGGAAGTGTGGATGAGTATATGGACGATACTCTTAGTCTTGCATATATAATGGCTGGGGAGTGTCTTCAGTGTGATAGCTTAGAAAAAGCTGCCACAGGCTCTACTGTTTTAAACAGAGTACTACATAGCAAGTTTCCAACAACAATTCAAGAAGTAATTAAACAAACTAATCAGTATAAGGGTTATTGTACTGAGTGGTATGTCTATGACAAGCAGTGCTATGAAATAGCAAGGCAATTGCTCTCTGGAGCCGAAAGGGATACTAATATCATATATTTTCACTCTATAAGAGATAAAAAGCCTCCATACGTAAAGAAAATTTTATACAGGCATAAATATCACGAATTTGGAATATGAGAAGTCGTATGCACAATCCTGACGGAGGTAGTTTTAAAAAGCATCAGCAGGAGCATAAATTGAAGAAAGAGAAAAAAGCAAAGTCTGCCGAAGAGAGAATTCTAAGAAAAAAGAAGGTAACTTTAAAAGACTTGCGAGACTTAATAGACGAAACATTAAATCAATAGTTAATATGCGTAATTCAAAAAGTTCTAAGCAAAGACAAGTTAAGAAGGCAAGTACACAGACTTCAAATTCAAGGACAGAGAGAATTGGATCTCGTTTCTACACAAAGGAAATGAACCAACTCAAAAAAGCCTGCAAAAAGGCGGGATTTGAAAATCTCAGGGACTTCATCCTGACCCGCTGCTCAAATTAACCCCTGTTCTAACCACACCCGTAAGGTGTAGCGAAAAAGATGTTTTAAACTCGCTGCATTTAGAAAGAGTATTTCTAAGTACGACATCTGCCTTGCGGTTTTTTAAAAACCAATCATGAACAAGCAAAGTTTTACAAAGTATCTTGCCGAAATTGAAAAGTTTAAAGAGGAAAGACAAAAGTTTAAGGACTGTATGGATAATGTAATAGATGGTAACTTTACAGTAAAATTTGGAGACCATTTTATACAGGCTTATATCGAACTATTGTCTAAATCAGTTGGAGATAGGGCAAAATGGGTTGAATGGCACGTTTATGAGAATGATATGGGTAAGAATGAACTTAGAGCTTATGGATCAGAAAAAGACGTAAAAGGTAAGAAAGTAAAAAACGGAAAAGATTTGTACGATATAATTAAAAATAGTAGTAATGAGTAAAGAAAACAATATCGAAGCCACATTCAAGTTTTACACAAAAAACAAAGAGCGTCTGTCTATTTTCTATGTACATGATAGAAAAGAAGTAGTTGCGTTTAAGTGTTCAAAAAAAGATGTGTTCAAAAAGCGGACTGCATGGAAGGCATTGGCAGAATACCTTCACAAACCCAGTTCTGAATTCCACCCAATAGTAGAAAAAGTGGATTTTGGGGAGAAGTATCTTCAAAACTTTATGATCTACTGCCGAAACAAGTATTATGTAAAACTTGAGGGGTATCAGCCAATTTATTTGTACTACAATCCAAACATGGGATAATATGGAGTTATTCATAGGAGCTTTGGTAGCAGTTATTTTTGTTTTTATATACGAATACAATAGTGATGGAGAATGAAGTTTTAATGCTGGAATATTTCAAAAACGATGACTACGTTTATCTTGAAACAAGAGACATCATCTTCTCATATGGCTTTGAACTTGGTAAGCCAGAGGAAGAAGATAGGTATGTATTCAAGGTAATAAACAATAAGACAAAGAATGTCGCCTTTGAAGCCACAAAAGAAGAGCTGGACGTACTATCAAAAGATAGCTCAGGTAATTTCACCAATTCTGACTACCTGAATATAGGAATTGGGGTGTTCCTTGAAGCAACGTCCGTGCATTACAAGAAAAAAGAAAAATCATTTTTACGAAAAATCTTTTCCTGATGCCTAAAATTATAAAAGACGAAGTTACATACGATATTTTGTTCAAAGATGATATGGTTTTTACCCCATACAAGAATAAAACAATTAGCCACACCTTCAAAAAGGACAGTCCACTTTTCAAAGGACTTGATAAGGACAGATTACTATATTTTTACAACCTGCCTATCTACGAAAAGACAAAAATTGGGTTTGGGCTCGGCGGAAAGATACTTTTTAACCCTCGTGAAGACTTTTACTTTGTAGAAGTAAGGAATACAGTAACCCAAGTCGTTAAAACAACCGTAATAAATCCCGAAAACCTATGATTATATTAATAACTGTTGCAATTATTGCTGCGATTACGTGGTTTTTGTGGGCAATGTTTGACATTAAAGACGAATTTAACGACTATGAGGACTTTAATGACAACAAACCGTATTATTAATGGTATTTGACCTTGGGGATGGGATCACTTTCGACACAGAAAGTATAAAATGGCGAACAATATCCTCAAAAAAGGAGTTAATTTCCTCCCAAACTGTTAATTTTTTTATAAAATTTTACTTTTGTAGAACTTCTAACAAAGTTATGGTGTTTTATGAAGAGTATGACGGTAAAAAGTTGGTCAAATCTGGGGAGAAGTCTCTTGAACCATTAGAAATTAAGCACATTAGTCAGAAAATAAAAGAGTTAGATAGTGAAAGTAAGAATAAAAAAGCTAAAAGAAGAAGCGGTAATTCCAAGTTACTCATATAATCAAGACGCCTGTTTTGATTTAACCGCAATTTCCATAGACACCGTTCAAACACAGGACTACGCATACATAGAATATGGCACAGGACTTGTAATTGAGATTCCTGATGACCACGTAGGACTTATATTCCCACGAAGCTCTATTTCAAAACAAGGTCTCATCCTATCCAACTCAGTTGGAGTTATAGATCCAGGCTACTTGGGTGAGATAAAATTTCGATTCAAATACATAGCTGGTACTTCCTATTACAATGTTGGAGACAGAGTTGGGCAGATGATGATTATTCCTCGTCCTAAGATTGAATTCGATGTCATTGAAGACTTGGGGGATAGCCAAAGAGGTGATGGTGGATTTGGATCAACTGGTAATTAAAAACTAAACATATGCTAAAAATTATTATTACTATTGTTTTATGGGAAGTTGTAAAACTCGTATTCAACTACCTTTACGATATTTACCGATTTAACAATACAGACAATTCAGATTATTAAACCAAACAAACCAAAATCATGAAAGCATTAAGGTATATTTTGACTTTAGCAGTAGGTGCAGTTATTACACTTACTATTATCTCCTTTCTTAAGCAGGATAATGATACAGCCGTTTCAGACATGGCTTATCAAATGAATACGGCAAGCGATCCACAGGCGGCAGGAAACCCCTGTGACAGCGTTTACTATCAACCTGTGGCTTGGGGGAACCCACTTATTACAATGCCTCAGACACTTACAAGCGGCAAGCGTGGCAGTGTTAATTGGTGGCAGGTAAAGCTGAACGCCAGCAATTACATTGACCCGACAAAGTATAAACAAGGGGTTCCTCCAAACTGGGAGCGTGTAGTTATTGCGGATTCGCTGTTGATTATGAGTAACGATACATTTTATATTTGTAGAAAGATAAAACTGTAGACTTGTGTAAAAATCTAAGAAACAAACTTAATTCAGCCTTTATTAACTATACCGCTTGTTAGGCTTTCGTGCTTTGTGGGCGGGAAAACTAAGCAATATGTTTATAGATAAATTTAAAAAAGAAGGTGGTTATTACGACCAAGATGAATGTTATTATGAAGATGCAGAAAGTTTTATATCAAATAGCGTGTTGGGGTTTTGTGGGTGTGGGATGCCTGATGCTGCATTAGAATATGTGCGTAAGGCTTTGCAAATAGTTGATGACCTTAAACAACTTGTATGGGAAAAGAAACTAACATACGAGCAATGGGAAGAACGCAAGAAGGAGGTATTTGCAAATAAAGGAGCTGAATATTTCATGTGGTACTTTTTAGATAATAAGGAACTCACCGAACATGGCGTGAGTGTACCAGGTTGGCTTACTAAAAAAGGTATCGAATTACTTGCTGACTTAACGGAATTGAGTGCGTTGGAGCATGAAGCCTAACTTTCTTGTGGGAAATGATGAGTAACCTGGAATAATTTGGAAGGTCGGTTGGTGTAAGTGGGAATGAATACCACCTTGGGTAACAGCGATACTTTGTATCGAGATAAGGGTTCGAGTCCCTTACCGACCTCACTACCCTGCTCACACAAAAAGCGTCCGAAACAGTCTTGGTAGCTCCATGTAATTCGATCTGACGTAGGAAGCCTGAAAGGGCAGGGATTTTAAAACAATAAACTTTAAACTATGATATTATTTTGGGTATTTTTTGTGCTTTTTATCGTATTTATGTATTATGTTATTGAGAATTTAGGCGATAATTTTGCAGCAGTTTTTGTTTGCGCATTTGCATACGTAGTTATAGTTTTTTTAATCATTTGTTGGCGTATACCAACAAAAATGGAAGAAGTAAAAGTTCCTATACAAATTGTTGAGCGTCCTGATGCAATTTATGTTTTTGCGGATAAATATAGCTTCCCATACACAGGCTTTGAACAAGTAAAATACCTACAAACAATGCCAGATTCAGCCATACTAATCAATCATTACAATACGTATGGCATTATTATACATAATAAACTAAAATTCTACAAATGAATGATGAGACTTTCCGCAAAGAAACTGCTGTAAAGCTACTGCAAGGCTTGCTATCTAATCCTGAAGTAGACCCACCTAAATAGCATAAATTTGTGACAAGAGTAAAGTGCAATATAAGATTCCTAACCAAAAGTGGCAATTTTGCCAAAATATCCTACGAAAAATGTGCAAGTTATGAAAATTATTGAAATTGAGAGGTTTTTTGATGATAGGTACATTGTTACCTGTAAGCCATCTTTTATAAAGAGGCTTTTGGGGTTTAAAAACTTTACTCAAGTTATCTCTAAGATTGTCAACCATCAAAATATAGTCTTGTATAAAGACAGTAATGGCAATTATTACGGAGAAGGAACTTTCCTGCATACCGAGCTTAATAATTTCGACAAAGCGGTTGGCTAATTATGGAACGCTGGTGGTCTTCTCATTTTTATTCCCCCCAAAGCGAGGCTGAATTATTTGCAATACAAGATATAAGTCAAGAGGGAGAAAATCATTTAGGTATTAGGAAAAAGCTAATTCGGGCGTACATTAAAGGATTTCTGAAGTGTACTAAAGTAAACGAAACGAAGTATTCAAAATTACAACTCTTAAAAGCAGTTTCATTGGCAAAATCAGGTCTTAGCTTTAAGGAAATTATAAATCGTATTGAGGAGTAAATGTATAAACATTATTTAGACGTAACAGGTGTTGTAATCCCTTATACAGTTTTTATAACCAAAACTGATGATAAATATTTAGCCTATTCACCAGAAACTATGGTATGTGTTTTAAGAAATACTGAAAACAAAGCATTACTTGACATAGGCAGCAAAATTTGCAATTTTTATCAGGGGTTGGATATTTCTAAAATGTTGATTCCTTTTTTAGAGTTAAACAATATTGAATTTAAAGACGGCAGAATCTATTATTAAAATAAAACAAATATGTCAATCTATTACACCGCACAACAAGCCAAAGAAGCCGCTGATAGTTACAACTACAGTGAGCTAAACAGCCTTATAACCACAATCATGTCAGCAGCAAATAGTGGAGGAACCTGCACAAGGATAATTCAATTACAAGAGCTATCTGATGAAACTATAAGCGACATTGAAAGTAGGGGGTTTTCTATAAAAAAGGTTAAAGATACAACCCAATTATGTCAAAATAGCTTATCAGAAAGAATAGTGTATGACATAAGCTGACACAACCCAACAAACTAACCCATGAAATCAAAACCCACTTCATACCAAAAGATGAAGGAGAAATATGAAGAAAGGATACGCCAACTCACAGACGACATAATTACCTTAGTAGATCACGAGTAATTAACTTAGCCCTTAAATCAAAGATTTGCGTTAAATCAAAGATTTGCGGGAATAGCTTCATAAATTATGGAAAAAAATATACCACTAATAGTATCATTCTCAGGAGGAAGAACCTCCGCATTTATGGCATACGCCATTAAAAAGAAATATGAAAATGAAGATAGAGACTTGATATTCATATTTGCAAATACAGGTAAGGAAAGGAAAGAAACACTTGAATTTGTAAACGAATGTGACAAAAGATGGAACTTAGGAGTAATTTGGCTTGAATACGACTTATTAAAAATAAAAAGTACCTTCAAAATAGTCACCTATGAAACAGCAAGCCGAAATGGGGAACCATTTGAAAAAATGATAAGCAAATATGGAATCCCAAATAAAGCATTTCCACATTGCACAAGAGAATTGAAAAAACAAACAATTACAAGATACCTTAGATCAATAGGACTTAAAAATGGTAGCTATGAAACAGCTATAGGAATAAGAATTGATGAAGCGCATCGCATTAATTGGAAAACTTCCAAAAAAGATAAACTTATCTATCCCCTCGCAACAGACTTTAGAGTTACAAAAGAATTTATTAGAAATTGGTGGGATAGCCAAGATTTTGACCTTAACCTAAAAGATTACGAAGGTAATTGCGATATGTGCTGGAAGAAGTCAGAACGTAAACTACTTACAATGATTATAGAGAATCCACATCTATTAGATTGGTGGAATGAAATGGAAATAAAATACGGTAAAGGAGAATACTCTTTCTATAGAAACAGCAAAACAGCTTTAGATCTTATAGAAATGTCTAAAAACAAATTTCAAAAAGCTGTTGACGAATATGAAGCTAATAAGTGTAGTATAAAACTATTTGATTATGAATTAGATATTGAATATGACTGCTTCTGCAAGTCTTCTTAAAAACTAAATCCACTATATTCCCGAATCCGAAAAATACCAAATCTACGTTAAATCCCAAATCTGCGGGAATAGCTCCTAATTCTGTATAAAAAATCCCACACCCTTATATACCCCCACCCCTCCCCCACACTTTTTCCTATCCCCCCCCATTACCACAGGTACCACCACACCCACCTACTCCAACCCCACTCACCCTATATAACAATAAAATCCTATATACTAAGGATTCAAAATAATTAATTACTCTCCATCAAGTCATAGGATAAGCCAATTAGTCTCCCACACACCACTTAACCCCCACAGAGCAGGTATATTAAAATCAATTTGTCTCCAATAGATAGATGGGGCGGGTATATTGAAAATCAACTTATGTGCCACATACCAAGGGGGTATGGGGTTAAAAAATTAACCTAACTGCCACACATCAGGGGGTATATTACGCACTCCCCCGGGTGCGCTTGGCGTTTTTTGGGGTCCCCCGTCTAAATTAGGGAATTAGTAAAGTAGGCTGGCAGTTAATTAGTTATGTAGTGTATTAGTTAAATAGTACAGTGTTTTGAGGTGTTTGGCTTTTGCGGACTGCCTGAGCTAATATAGTTTAGTAGGGTATATTGTTAAGTCAGGTTATTAATGCGCTGCCTTGTGGGTCTGTATCTTGTTTGCGGATCGGTCCAATGAGTAAATAAATAAAGTGGGATATATGCCCCAATAACGTGGCAAACATATTATAAATAAAAAAATATGAATAATTTTTAGGGGATTTTGGGGAGAAGCGCGGGCATAGTTCATTGAATATTAGGCACTTATCCTATATAGTTTTATTTAATATGAAAAATACCAACAAGTGGGTATATACAGTCTCCAAAGTCTTCTTACCTTTGCTATCGTTATGATTGATAAACGATATCAGTCAAGCCGAAAGGCGAAAGGTTAACCCTGCCTTGAAAGGGAGTGCATCCATAGACCGTATGGAATGACAGCAAGAGCTTGGATATAATGGGATCCAGGAATAAGCCAATACCCTAATTATTGGATAAAGAATACGGCGACCGTTGGAGCACTTAATATAGTTCCTTGAATGACTGGAGTAATTTTGTACGGATTTTGCAAATGTAGTACAATAAATTGCCGCTGTTGTTATGTGAACCACAGCGAAACAAAAAACACATATATAATTATAGGCTTACATAGGACGTTGTAAGCTATGACGTGGAAACGTTGTATATATTAGAGTCTTAATATACTATAATTGAGTCAATGCGTTAAACGTGGGCATACCCTTTGCCCTTAATCCGATGAATCTGGTGTCGGGCGTAAATATATGGTAGCCCGTGATATGGTCTATTCCTTGTGATATAACTCAGATCGTAACTGAGGCGGGCACAAAATTTTAATTTATGAACTCATATGTAGTGGTTTTTCATCATCAGTATTTTTCAGCTTGCGATAACGGCCATCGCGTCTATCGGACGGATGATCCGTATCTGTCTGAGTTTCCCTCGATGTACACGAGGGTATGTTCTTTTGATTCAGAACAGGAAGCACTTGCATACTGCGCACAACAGCCATTAGCTGAATAATCACACGGGGGGCTGCGCATCCATAACGCAGGAACTTTAAAAAATGATTAAAAATGAACAACAAGGAAAAATACTTGCGGTCCAAGCGGGCTGCAATGGCTTATGCAAGGGCGGTTAGTTCCGCCTTGGCAGTTGAAATAGAGCAGAAACAGATTAAAGAGTCTGGAGGGTTGAAACATACCCAAACAGGTCGGGTAATATCTTCCAGCCCTTTGGTGGGTATTCCCAAAAAACCGATGACCAGGGGGCAATCTCGTGCCAATATGGTATGGGACAACGCTAAATTTTTCTATCCTGAAAATACTAAGATTTAAAATTAAAGTCATTTTACATAATAATTAACAACTAAAATAAAATCAGATATGAAAAAATCAATCTACCAACCGTTTCCCAAAAGTCACATAATCTTCCAAATTGAAGAGGGAGAGGGTATTGACAAAAACTTGGGGTTTCAAGACTTAATGATAGGGGATTCTCCCGTAAATGATATGGGAGGACAGACCAGCGAGGTTGCCTACTGGTGGGATGGAGAAACTGCAATCATAAGGGGAAACATGATTTTTCCTTATGGTAGTACAGGGGGGAATTACCTCTGTGTATGTAAACCAAATGGTTTAAACTACACCTTTATGAATGAGGAAGAGACAGAAGAAGCCAAGAATTTCTACATAAAAATTCTTAAAAGGGTAAAATCCTTTTGTAAATAAATTCACTTACATATTAAAGAAAATTATAATATGTCCAAAAAACGGGTATTAACCCCGTGATTTTTGACACTTTTAGGACATATATAAAAAAGTTTAATATATAACTAACAAAAAAAATGAGTCGTAAAAAGGCAAACTATCTTATATTGGCATTCTTTATTCTACTTTGGCTCTATGCGAGCTATGTAGATAAGTTGCTGTTAATTAACTAAATGAAAAATAAATTCCCCGAATTGGCAGAAAATACCTATATTTGCGGGACAGTATCTTAAAACATTAAAATCTTATATTTATGTCTAATTCATTGATTTATAAGACCGATAAGGTAGTCGGCCAAGAGCACATATTTGTAAAAATCCGTCTCAATGACGAATGTAAAAACGGTCACCAGGATTTCTCCATAACTGGAGACATTTATGAGGCTGGAAAGCCAAAAGTAGACCGATACTGCATTGCAGGTGGTTGCATACATGACGATATAGCAAAACATTTCCCTGAGTTTCAACGATTTATAGACTTGCATTTATGCGACTATGACGGCGTTCCCATGCACGCTTCCGCTAATATGCGGTATCACATGAGACAGAACAGTATGTCAAAGGACGAATTTTGCAAGTATTACAGAATAACCCCAAAACAATTTGACAAACTGAGTGAGGCAAAAAATGAGATACATTTTACCTTATTGCTTGAGTCTCTTGGGGTTCTGTCACAATGGAATCAACAAGCTCAGGAGGCCATAAAGGTGCTGGAGGACTTAACGGGGCAAAAATTTGAGAATAACAGCACCCGATCAAACTACAAAAAGCCAACACCCGAACAAGTACAAGAGTTTGAAAATCAGGTTAAATCAGTGTATTTTACTGCCAAGGCAATAAAACAACGGGAACGGCAAAAAGCCCTTGAAATCTTAAACAAAAAAATACAAGATGTTGAGGCTGAAATAAATAACCGTAAAAATGAAATAGCCACACTAAAAGAGATTTTCAGAATCGGCGGGTTGAAAGCATTGAACAACTGTATTTTTTACAACCATAGCCAGGAATTAGCTCTAAATTGGAAAACATATGAACCAATGTTAACCCCCGATGAAGTAGAAACCATAAAATCCAAGGCAAAACTGCCCGCTGGTGTTAAGATTGAACTTGCAAAGCAGCGTTAAAAAAGTCCAATGCCCTTAGAACGCATTTAGAGACGATTTAAGAGCACTTTAATACCTGCACGTGGTCGTATCCAACACCATCGAGATCGTGGAATGTAGGTAGGTCTGAGGGGCTTACACCCCCGAAGGTGTAGCGGCTTTGCCCAAATTGTGTCAAAAACGGGTTGCGCTCAATCTTCAAGATTGGATGCTCAATCCTTTTGGATTGGACCCCTTGGTAAAACTCCGATTAGATTAGGATTAATAAAAGCTGACTCTAAAAAAGAAGCGGTGGTACAAGCAATTGACAGGTTTTTAATTTGGTATGGAGATAATTGTAAAAAAGTATAAACAAAACTGATATGGCAAAGGAGTTTATTTTAAGTGAAAGGGTGTTATCTGATAATGTTTTACTTGTACCTGAGGAGGGGAAAGTTTTTAAAGGTGGGTATGTGGGTATTGTAAAAGAGTTTGTATTTGCTTCTGCTTGGTCAGATAGAGAAGTGGTTAAACGGTTTAGGAGTATTGACAGATTAAAAGGGTATTTGAGTAAGGTTTATTCTGATTTTGATTTAAGTCAGATTTAAGAGCTACTTCCGCAAATTCTGGAATTTTCAGTAAATCTTGTATTTTTAAAACTTAAAGCAATGATACTTAAAAAAAGAATTCAATCCTACATTGATAAGGTAAAAAACAACCCTTACTTCAATGATGCAATGAAAATGCAAAACATTAACAGTCAGGAGTTTAGTAGTAGGTATTATTTTGGAGTGGGTGAACAGTCACGGCAATATTACATTTACAAAAACCTACTTAAATGGATACCGTCCTTTGAATTTGAAGGAGCTGTAAATGTAGGCTTTTATGAATTTACATATAAGGCTTACATAGGTATGCCAAAATACTTATATGACAGAGGATTTAAGTCTTATATCTGGATTAATGCGAACAGATACCCCAAAGATTATTATAACACCGATTGGCAAAGGATTGAATTGAATGGCAGCGAGAAGGATCTGGATAAGGTAGTGAGGGAGCATTTATTAAAATACTTTCACCCTCAAGGCTGCCTTGCTTACTATCAATGGTGGCGTAATTGTACCTTAAAAGATGCCTACTCTTATACAAAGATGGCAATCCAGGGTAAGGTTAATTTTACCTTTGGAGAACTGGATGAAGATAAGATTAGACGTATCTTTGAAAAACGGTTTAATGTTAAGTCCTATATTAGCATTAAAGATACAGTTAAGGCAATAAATGGGCATGGCAGATATGAGCAATTAACAACCTTTTACGGCTTTGATTGCTCATTCATGGAGACCTTTGACGGAGATATAGATGACATATTTGAAGCAATCGAAGAAAATAATCCATCAGAAGCAAATGTGATTTATTTTTAGACTCAATGATATTCACCCTCAAATCTTGTAAAATTCTACATTAACAATTTAAATTTATGCCTACAAAAATTTCATATAAAGGCGTCACTACAGAGCTGAGTGATAATTTGTTAGATACCCCCAAAGTATATAAAAACAATCCCGTAAAATCAAATAGGTTTGGAGCAACAAGCCTATATTACAACGGCGTTTATTACTTTCCTTCAGATATAAAAGAAAGTACAAAAAGAGAAGGAAAGCCATTTGAAATAGAGGGAGTTTTTTACCAAGGTAAGTGGTATCAAGACACATTTTATATCACAAAGGAGTTTAAAGAATTTCTTTTAAACCACTTTTAAAATACATTAATATGCAAAAATTACTTAAAATTTACGGGTTTAAAACAATTCTCCAGTACTATGAAATGATTGTGGAGAGTCTTATTAATGGACAAATAACCCAGGCAAAGGATCAATTTAAGGCAATGCCTAAAAAGTACAAAATTGATTTTCTTGGCTATGGCTTAATTGACGATTGCTATAACATGGACGTGAAAAACAAAAAAATGTTTCTTGAATTAATTTAATTAACTAGCTTTGTAAAAAATTAAATATGATAAGCAAGTCAGATTTTTCTTTTACCTTTGTAGGGCATGGGCATTACAAAGTCTGGTATCAAAGTCCCGTTACTGGTAAAACTTGGTCAAAGGTTGTGAATGATATGCACCTTATTGACAGCATAAGGTTCTCTGATAAGCCTAAAAAATCAGACTTAAATACATTAAAAAGAATTATAAAAAACTAAATATGAACTATTTAAAAACATTTGAAAGGGTGGAGGTTAAGGACTATCCATATGGCTTCAAACTTCGTACCACATTGTACGACTACCTGGAGTTTGACATTAAAAAAGGCTATCGCCATGTTACACAGACAATTAACCCTAAAAATGGAAAGCTGAACGCCCCTAAAAAGGGAACATACAGCCCATTGATTGTTAGGTATTACAACGAAGATGGGCATATCAAAACAAAACATTTTCACTTCAATGGAGACAAAGAGTTAAACGAAGGATGCCAATTTGTAGGTGAAAATTTTGATCTGTTCACACCTGAAGAAATTAAATACCTTTACACTTTCGTTCAAATGATGGCAGTTGTTGACATGAAAGCCACTGTAATTTATGGAGGGGCGTCTGTGGATGATTTAAAGCCTTTGTACAATGACTTCATGAAATTGTGCAAAAAAGGATATGAGACGGGAGAGAACTTGTTTAAAGACCTAAAATTAGACTCTGATGCCATTGAAGCTACAAAGCCTGAAGACTTTAACCCATTTAAGGTAAGGGAATTTACACCTCAATGATTTATTTCCCCCAAATTTGACTAAAAATAAAAGAAATGAAGAAAATAGTTGTTGACAAATGGACAGACTCCCCTAATTTCAGCATTCAGGTTCATAAATTCGAGGAGGCAGAAGATGCTTTTAAGTACGCTGAAAAAGAGTACGCTCCTTATGGATTTAATGTAGCTTGCTTTTGTAAAGATATAAAAGTACTACTTATAGGAACATACTCAAATAGCAATCTCCCCAAATCTTAATAAAATGACAGTCAAAAAGTTGAATAATGGACAATTTGAAGTTAGACATAAAAATCTAACTTTGATTCAGACAGTAATAAAAGGACAGAGGATTAATGATTTGTCAGAAGATAAGGACGGTATTAACATACTTTGCCCCGAATCTGATGACAGATTTAAAGAATTATTCATAGCTTTGCACAACTTCAAACAGACCCTTTAATCTAAAAAATCATGGTAGATCCAAGAATTTTTAATCTTAAATGTGCCAGATACCTTGGCATTGATATGTCAAGAATTGTAGAAGAGATGCCAGTAGATAAGTACGGCAATTACTGCAACGGCAATGGAGATTTGGATGCTGAAGGGAACCCATGTTATAAAATATGGGTGCATTCCTTGCAATATTACTACAGTTGGGACCATCTTATGCGGGTCATCATAGCCATTGAAAAACAAGGCTATGTGGTAGCTTTAAAGGGTATAAGCTATCAAATATACAGAATAATGGACGAACAAAATCCTATTATTAGCCTTGTTTGTGGAGAATTAAACAAAAAGCTGGAAGTCACCCGTGAACTTATTAACTTATTCCTTGACAAAATTGAAAATAAATGACCATAAAGAAGTTTGACCTATCAAAAATAAAAGGAGATGTGTTTTATAAATACATTTATCCGATTTACAGTAAATCATTTCTATTTGGAGACAACTATGAGGATTTTGCCTTCTTGGTTTCTGCAAATTTTATCCTAAGCACGGGGCAATGGGATGAAATATTAAAAGAGTGGGAATTTAAAGAATCAATTTTAAAAATTGAAACAAAATGACAGAAAAAGTAAATAAAATTGTTGAAAAATACATAGAGCAAATGGCGTTAGAAGTAGCTTCATTATCAGAATCAGGCTCAGGAGATATTTCCCCCGAACTGGACGCTGAATTTGAAGAAATAGTAACAAGAACCAAAATTTTTATGAATAATTGGTATAACTTTTTAAAAGAGATAAAATGATAAACAAGAAATTATTAAACTTGCTTAAACTCAGGAACAAGGCTTTGACAATTACCGACAAGACAGTAGCGGTAAAGGCAGGCTCTATTATTCAAACTGATTTGAATACAAAAATTATAATCCATGATGTATGCCCCCAGATTCCTGACGGAGTTTATAACCTGGACGGGTTCAAAGTAGGATTACTGCAAAAACAATTTGAAATATCAGAATACCCGTCGAGTTTTGGAGAAGTAAAAGATCCCAAATACTTCTCAGTAAATTCAGATGTACTTAAAAGGGCGTCCGAGTTTTGTGGTAAAGATACGTTCAGACCACAATTTGACTATGTGTTCTTGAGAAATGGCAATATGTATGCCACAGACGCACACAAATTAATAAGGATTCAGGATGCTGCCCCCAAAGACATAAAATTCAGCATTAATAAGGACATTGTTAAAATGCTTCCCAAAAATGCCGAAATTAGGGTATCTGTGGGCGAACATCTTGAATGCTCATTGAACTTCTCTATTGAAGATGTTGTTATTGAGATATATTTCAGAAAGTTTGACGGAAACCCTATTGACTATGACTCAGTTATTCCCGATATGGACAAAAGAGATAGCTCATTTGACATATCCACAAGAGAAATAAATTGGGCTGCATTGAAGCACATTTCAGATGAAATCAGGTTTAAAAGTACTGATAATGATGAGTTCTATATTCTATCAGAAGATATAGAATCAGGGGAGCAGTACAAGCAGGTTCCAATGATGACCGAGCTAACAAGGGAACCTTTTGAAATAGCCTTCAATATAGATTATTTCAAAACCTGTGTAGGCAAATCAAACTTTTGCGAAGTAAGGTTTGACAATGGAAACACGAACAGACCTGCAAACATTATTACCAAAGGAAAAGAGGATGTAATCCTTATGCCGTTTAGAGTATTTCAAAATTAAAAATATATGAAAAATAGAGAAGAGGCAATGCAATGGTGGAACAACCTAAAGCATTCAGAAAAAGGACTTTATATGGAAGGAGATTTCAAACATCGTCATCCTCAATCTCTAACTGGAAGAGAGATTGAAATACTTTACGATGATGTAATTCGCTCGGATGCTGAAATTATTAAGGAAGCATTTAAAAATCGTGGAACGCAAAAAAGCCCATTTGGAATCGGGTCGTAGCCTTGCTTATAACGTAAAAGCATTGCTATCAGTGGCGGAAATTGAAAAACAAAAGTTTAATTATGCAGAAAAGTTTATTTGAAATACCAAAGACGAATGAAGTAGTTCAGCCGCCATTGCAGCAATGCAATGTTAGCTGCTGGGCTTGTCGGTATTGTGATAAAGAAAGTGTATTAGAAGGTGATAAATGGATATTGACAAGAACAGGTTATTGTTTAGCTGAAAAATCTGCCGTAAACGGTGAAAATGATTTTTACAAAAAGGTTTATGTCAATACAACTTACAATGAGTGTAGTCAGTTTGAGCCTTGCACCTAACGGTTTGGGTATTTGCGAAGGCGGCTATGTAGGCACTTCAAATTATGCGGTAACTGTCCAGCCGCTTTTGCAAATACCTTGTTATAGGCAGTAGGGATTATTTAGCAGAATATTTAATCGAAGCACTAAATAAAAAAAGAAAAAATGAGGGAGGGAATTTTAAATACAATTTTTAATGAGGACTGCTTAATTACTATGAGCCGAATTGAAAGCGGAACAGTAGATTTAATTTTGCAAGACCCACCATACGGAACTACTGGTAATGAATGGGACATTATACCCGATTTTGAAGTAATGTGGAAAGAATGGGAAAGGATTTTAAAGCCTGATGGAATGGTAATAATGACTGCAAGCCAACCATTTACAAGTAAATTGATTTTAAGCAACGAAAAACTGTTTAAATATTGTTGGGTGTGGAATAAGAAACTTGCAGGAAATGGAATACTTGCAAAAAGGCAACCATTAAAAATACACGAAGATGTAGTAGTATTTGGGAAAGGAACTTGCAGATACAACCCGATTAAACGAAAAGGGGTTTATAGGGCAAAAGGTGGAATAACTGATAAACACGGAACTTTTAATGGTGCAGGAAGTGAAGTAACATTTAATGATGAATACTACCCTGAAAGCATTATTGATTTTTCAGGTGCAGGAATGAGAAGCGATAGAATACACCCAACTGAAAAGCCAATTGATTTAATGCGGTATATGATACAAACATACACTCAGGAAGGAGAAATAGTTTTTGATGGATATATGGGTAGCGGAACGACTGCACACGCCTGTATAATTGAAAAGAGAAACTACATAGGAAGTGAAATGAATGAACAATTTTATAAACTATTAAATGAACGACTTGAACGAGAATACTCTCAACCCAAATTGTTTTGAAAAAACAAAAGAAGCGTGGGGCATTTTTTCTTTTTTTCTTCCACAAATGTTGAAACGAAGACCGTCTGCCCTATTGCCTATAACAACGTTTTCGGGCTTGGCGAAGAAGCCCTAACCGAAAGTTTAATCGAAGTACAAATGTTAAAATTTAGAAAATATGTCAAATAGTATAAAACAAGGGCTTTTTTGCCAAACCGTTGTTAGCGGTAGTTTTTATTGGACAACTCAATATTACCACCCTGACAACAATTTCACAATGAACGATTTTTTGTCGAACCATTTACCCGAAGAAGCAATAGTTCATCATATTGAAGGGACTTATGCAGAGATTGAGTATGAAGGTCGAGATTACGGACTTCACGCTGGCGGTAACGGAGATAGTTTTAACCACGTCATTCGTTGGGAGCTTCTTTAAAATTACCGCTAACGGTCGAGTGTATGAGTAGTGTGGCTTTGCACGTACTCTCGATTTATAGATAAATTTATTTAGCCACATTACTTATACACTTTGTTATAGGTATGTAAAATTTACGGATTATGAAATTAGAAATCAAAGAAAATCAGATTATTTTGAAAGAAGTGTATAACTCAATTACACTTGAAACACGAGAAGGAAAACAACTACATATTTGTATGAGAGATATGGGATTTGAAATGAAGATTGATGATGGTGAGTGGCACTTACTAACTGACGAATCTGATTTTCTGATTAAACCAAAAGGATTTCAATACAGAGAACCAGATTTTCCAACAACACAAGGGTAGTAAATTTTATTACCTATAACGGTTTGCGTATATGCGAGGTACGCCAAACGATAAACTTAAATATTTATAAACCGCTTCATGGCGTATCTTGCATATACGTTGTTAGGCACAGTTAAATTTTATAATATGAAAAAATTAACAGTTTGGTTAATGAAACGCAACCTAAAAAATGCAGTTAAAAAGCATGAAAATGAAACCAACTCAATTGTAAAATCAGCATACGCTAATTTGGTTAAGAATTACAAAGATACCATTATGTATCTTGAGGCAGAAATAGCATCGGATAAGGCACGTTCTTAATTGTGCCTAACGTCTTCGGGCTTGGCGAAGTGGATGAGTCCGATGCTCAATAGAATTACTAAACTTTAAAATTAAGAATAAATGTCAAATAGAATTACTGAGCAGCCATTTTGCCAAACCCGTGGTATAAGCCGTTTTTTGAAACGTTACTTATGCTTTAAGCCGTTGTATTGGATTGAAAAGAAAATTGACCCTAATTGTAGAATTGGTAAACCAAAATATAAGCGTTTTTCTCGATTTGTTTACAAGGTTTGTAAATGGTCTCTTTAAAATGGCTTATAACGTTTCGGTGCTTGCCGAAGTGGGGGGGTTGGAACACGGAAGTGTCAAACCACTACAAAAGCACCATAAAAGCAGAAATGTTGAAGTTAGCAGGTCAACCCCCATTTTGGCAAACACCTGTTATCAGCAGCCTTTCTAAAGTGGTCAAATTACACCACTTTAAATATGGCGAAATCGCCACAATTAAAAATAAAAAATATGGAACTAAAAATAAGAGATTGGAACGATGTGAAGTTTAGGGCGTACGACCCTATAAATAAAGAAATGGTTTATCAAAGCAGAAAAGAAAATGAAATGTTTAATTGGTCTATTCTTATGCGATACCATTTAACGATGCAATACACAGGCTTAAATGACAGGAACAACAAAGAAATATACGAAGGCGATTTCGTAAAAGATGGTCAAAGAATTTTGTTTGTCAAGTTTACAAACGGTAGTTTTAACTTCTTTTCAAAACACGGTTATATGATTCCTAATGTGGATACAACTTGGTTTGAAGTTATTGGTAATATCTTTGAAACTCCTAATCTGTTTTCGGGGCGGTCATAAGGTTGCTGATAACGTGTTGCAGCTATGAGCAGTACAGCCTTGCACATAGTTTCAAATTTAGCACAAATGTTATTGGCTGTATTGCTTATAGGTGCTGTTATGTGCCGTTTTTTATTCACGAATTTAATTTAGAAATATGAAGAAATACAATGTAATATATGCAGACCCAGCTTGGGGATTTAACAAAGGGGTTTATCAGGATAACGGCAGAAAAGACCGATTGATAGATGAACAATACCCAACGATGACAAAAAAAGAGTTGCAACAATTACCAGTAAAGGATATTGCAGACAAGGACTGTGCTTTGTTTTTGTGGGTAACAGATAGCCACCTAAAAGAAGGAATTGAATTAATGGAAGCGTGGGGATTTACATACCGAACAATAGTTTTTATTTGGAAGAAAATAACAAATAAAGGCAATACTTGTGCAAATGTTGGAGCGTGGACAATGAAAAACTGTGAGGTGTGTATTTTAGGTGTAAAAGGTAATATGTTGCAACACAAAAAAGTAAACAACATTTTCCAACTAATAGAAGCAGAAAGAACAAAACATAGTAAGAAACCTATTGAAGCGATTGAACGAATTGAACTGTTGTTTGGTGATTTACCAAGAGTTGAACTTTTCTGCCGTTATCCTAGAAATGGTTGGGACGTATGGGGTAATGAAGTTGAGAGCAGTGTCGCTCTTTAAAATGGCACATAACGTTTTCGGGCTTGGCGAAGTGGCTGAACTCAAACTTAAATAGAATTACTAAACTTTAAAATTAAAAACGAATGATTGATAGAATTACCGAACAGCCATTTTGCCAAACCCGTGTTATGTGCAGGGCGGTTGATAACCTTGAACTTCTTTTGTCGCAACCTGATGAAAGTGTAGATTTGATTTATTGTGATATTCTTTATGGAACTGGCAGAAACTTTGGCGATTATCAGGACTTAAAGCCAATACGAAGCGAAATTGAAGCACACTATTTACCACGTTTAAAAGAAATGCACCGAGTATTAAAAAGAACAGGTAGTATTTATTTGCAAATGGACACACGAATTAACCATTGGATGCGAATTTTAATGGATGATGTTTTTGGGTATGATAACTTCCAAAGCGAAATTGTATGGGCTTATAATGGTGGCGGTGTTACAAAGAAAAAATGGAATGCTAAACACGATGTGATTTTATTTTACTCTAAAGGGAAAGCGTTTACTTTTAATACACAATGGCAACCATATAAATCTAATTCAAAAAATAGACTACTTAATTCACACCGTAATAAAAAAACACTTGAAGAAATAAAAAGGGGTACACCAATGGTTGACTGGTGGATTGATATAAAAGCAATAGTAAATCCAGATAATAAAGAGTATGTTAAATATAAAACCCAAAAACCTAAAGAGTTAATTAAACGTCTTATTTTGGCTTCAAGTAACGAAGGAGATATAGTTGCAGATTATTATTTAGGTAGTGGCACAACCGCAGTAGTCTGTAAAGAGTTGAACCGAAATTTTATAGGTTGCGACATTAATCCAAAGGCTATTGAATTAACTAAAAAAAGAATAAATGGAACACGTGAGTAAAAGACCTGTAAGTAAAGATACACATGAATACGTTAGGTGGCTTCTATCTTGGATGTGGTCAAGTTGTATAGATACAAGAACAAGGGAAGTAATAAGTAAGGAAATCGAAAGAATAAATTCTCTATATACGGAATCTTAGCCTTGCACATAACGGAGAAGTGGCTTTGGTCCGTTTCAATGGCTCCAAAGCCATTGTTCGGGGATAGTGCCGAAGGCATCTATCATCGAAGCAAAGCCACTTCTCCGTTCGGGGGATGCCGAAGGCATTTCCCCGAACGGTTTCGGGCTTTGCGTTCGTTGGGTATTTCCAGCACTAAAGCCCAATAGTAGTAACAAATTTAATTTAAACACAAATGATTGATAGTAGCAATACAGCCCCAATGACGCAAAACCCGTGTTATGTGCAGTGCTGTGATAATTTGGAACTCCTAAAATCGCAACCAAACGAAAGTGTTGATTTGATTTATTGCGATATACTTTATGGTACAGGTAGAAATTTTGGTGAATATCAAGACTTAAAGCCAATACGGAGCGAAATTGAAAGCCATTACCTACCAAGACTTATTGAAATGAAACGAGTGCTGAAACAAAATGGAGTTTTGGTTTTTCAGTTGGATTGGAGAATTAACCATTGGATGAGAATTTTAATGGATGATGTTT
>JRYG01000200.1_pt1 | contig 28758 bp, 32 predicted proteins | sample 235341 | NCBI WGS metagenome assembly JRYG01 (sample SAMN03074218, study PRJNA261478) | activated sludge metagenome | biome: Wastewater Treatment Plant; feature: Wastewater; material: Activated sludge; isolation source: activated biomass of a wastewater treatment plant treating hydrocarbon... ...
GTAGGTGCCGCCCTTCACCGTTGCGTCGTTGGCCACGATCATGCATTCCTGCCCCGATACCCGGCCAACGCCGGCGATCACGCCGGCGGAGGGGGCGTCGTCGCCATACATCCCCAGGGCCGCCAATTGACCCACTTCGAGGAAGGGCGTGCCCGGGTCCAGCAGATGTTCCACCCGGTCCCGGGGGAGCAGCTTGCCGCGGGCGGTGTGCCGTGCCCGGGCCTGTTCGCCGCCACCCAGGGCGACGCGCGCCGCTTGGGCCCGCAGATCCTCCACCAGCCGCGCCATGCTGGCGGCGTTGGCCTGGAAGTCCGGGGAGCGGGGGTTGATCTGGCTCTTGATGATGCTCATGTCTCCTGTCCCTCTTCGTCCGTCTTGTCTTGTTGTGATGCGCGGCGGCTGCCGCTAGAGCTGGGTTTCGTCGTGGATGCGCCGTTCCACGGGTGCGGCCCGGTAGTCCGTCATGGCTGCGAGCAGGGCTTCCGGCGCGTCGCCGTGGAGCAGCAGCCCGGCGTGCTGGGGGCGCATGAAACCCTCTTCTATGCCTCGTTCCATCATCGCCAGCAGGGGCGCGAAGTAACCCGCCACGTTGAGCAAGGCCACGGGTTTGGCGTGGAAACCGAGTTGCGCCCAGGTGAGGATCTCGAACAGCTCCTCGAAGGTGCCCAGCCCGCCCGGTAGCGCCATGAAGCCATCGGCCAGCTCCGCCATGCGCGCCTTGCGGGTGTGCATGGAATCCACCACTTCCAGCCGGGTGAGCTGCAGGTGGCCCACTTCCCATTCCATCAGAGCCTGGGGGATCACCCCGGTGACCTGCCCGCCGGCGGCCAGACAGGCATCGGCCACGATCCCCATCAGGCCCACATTGCCACCCCCATACACCAGCCCGATGCCGCGCCGGGCGAGCAGGGTGCCCAGTTCGCGGGCGGCGGCAGGGTATTCCGGCCGCAGGCCGGCGCGGGAGCCGCAAAAGACGCAGAGATTTCGCACAGGGTCGCTGCCTTGCCTCAGAACGGTCCTTCCGCCAGCCACTTCTCGAGCTGGGGCAGGCGGTCCGAACCCCAGAAGGGCTCGCCGTCGACGATGAAGAAGGGGGAGCCGAATACGCCCCGGGCCATGGCCAGCTCCACTTCCGCCTTGAGCCGTTCCTTGAGTTCGGCGCTGTTGAGCGCGGCGGACAAGGTGTCCTGGTCCGCGCCCTGGGCGGCGGCAAGCTCCAGCACCTGTTCCTGGTCGGCGATATTGCGGCCTTCGGTGAAGTAGGCGCGGTAAGTGTCCCGGGCGAAGGCCTTGGCCCGGTTCAGATCCCGGTCCGAGATCCACAGGAAGGCCCGGGCAGCAAGCTGGGTGGGGATGGGGAACGGGTTGGGGTGCTTGTAGGGCACGCCGAAAAAGCGGGCCGTGCGGCCGATGTCGCGCAGGCTGTAGGGGCCTTTGAGGGGGATGCTGGGGAGCGGGGCCGTGCCGATGGCCTTGAACGCCACCCCCAGCAGCATCGGGTGCCACAGCACCGTGCGTCCGTGCTTGGCGGCCAGCGCCTCGATCAGCTCCGAAGCGACATAGCCGTAGGGCGAGGAAAAATCGAAGTAGAAATCGATGGGGGCGCTCATCTGGAATCTCCTTGGGGGCTGGGCCCCGATGGGGGGGCGGGGCGGTGGACACAGGGGCGGGTAGCCATGGACGTCAGTCTCCCAGGCTCTTGACGGCGCTGACGTAGCCGGGGAGCAGATCCTCCGGACGGTTGACGGTGAGCCCCAGGTCCCGCACCAGGCCGTCCTTCAGGCCATAGATCCAGCCATGTACGGTGAGGGATTGGCCGCGGGCCCAGGCGTCCTGCACCACCATGGTCTGGCACACGTTGACCACCTGTTCCAGGGCATTGAGTTCGCACAGGCGATCGTGGCGCTTTTCCAGCGGCACCCGGTGCAGTGCTTCAAGATGCTTGCGGTGTACGTCCTGAACGTGGCGCAGCCACAGATCCACCAGGCCGACCCGGGTGCGGTCGAGCGCGGCCCGCACCCCGCCGCAGCCGTAATGACCCACCACCATGATGTGTTTGACCTTGAGCACGTCCACCGCGTACTGGATCACGGACAGGCAGTTGAGGTCGGTGTGCACCACCACGTTGGCCACGTTGCGATGCACGAACACTTCGCCCGGCAGCAGGCCGATGATCTCGTTGGCCGGCACGCGGCTGTCCGAGCAGCCGATCCACAGGTACTCCGGTGTCTGCAGTTGGGATAGCTTCTCGAAGAAGCCCGGGTCCGCCTGGCGCATGCGCCGCGCCCAGGCCTTGTTGAAGTCGAACAGGTGGTGCAGGTGGGCGTTATTCACCTCTTCCTCGGACCAGTTTTCCAGATCCAGGCTGAGGAACATGGTGCCTTCCACCGGGGTGGGGTAGTAGGCGGGCGCTTCGCGGAAACCCAGGTCACGGTACAGGCGAACGGCGATGCGCATGGCAGGCAGGGTGTCGAGCAGGATGCGCCGATATCCGATGCTCTTGGCCGCCTTGATGGCGGCCGTGACCAGTTGCCGGCCCAGCCCGAGACCGCGGGCCCAGGGCTCCACGTAGAGGCGCTTCATCTCGCAGACCCCTTCCGAGAAGGGGCGCACGCCCACGCAGCCGGCGGGCCGTCCGTCGGCCTCGGCCAGGAACAGGCGTCCCGCTGGCGCGCTGTAGGCACCGGGTAACGATGCCATTTCCTGGTCGAAGTTCTGGTAACTCAGGTCCACGCCCAACCAGGCGGCGTAATTGCGGAAGAACTGGCTGACACAGTCGAGGGCTTCCCGGTCTTCCGGGCCTAGGATGCGCAAGTTCGAGCTCATGGGTGACTCTCAGGACATGGCGACGGTCGGGAAGATACTGCTTCCCGACCGTTTGTTCCTGCGCTATGGCAATTTTTCCCGGCCATCGCCCGAGCGGCTCCCGGTCACGCAGTCTCTGCGAACAGCTCGCGGCCGATGAGCATGCGGCGGATCTCGGACGTGCCGGCGCCGATCTCGTACAGCTTGGCATCCCGCCACAGGCGGCCGGTGGGGTACTCGTTGATGTAGCCGTTGCCGCCCAGGGTCTGGATGGCCTCGCCGGCCATCCAGGTCGCCTTCTCGGCGGCGTAGAGGATGGCGCCAGCCGCGTCCTTGCGCAGGCGGCGCGGGTCCAGCGCCGGGTTGTCGCAGTTCTTGCCCAAGGCGTACACGTAGGCGCGGCAGGCGGAGAGGGTGGAATACATGTCCGCCAGCTTGCCCTGCATGAGCTGGAATTCGCCGATGGCCTGGCCGAACTGCTTGCGCTCGTGCACATAGGGGATCACCACGTCCATGCACGCCTGCATGATGCCCAGGGGGCCGGCGGAAAGTACGGCCCGCTCGAAATCCAGGCCGGACATCAGCACGTTGACGCCGCGCCCGACGCCACCGAGTACGTTCTCCTCCGGCACCTCGCAGTCCTGGAACACCAGTTCGCCCGTGTGGGAGCCGCGCATGCCCAGCTTGTCCAGCTTCTGCGCCACCGAGAAGCCGGGGAAGGTCTTTTCCACCAGAAAGGCGGTGATGCCCCGGGGGCCAGCGCTCACATCGGTCTTGGCGTAGATGATCATCGTGTCGGCGTCGGGGCCGTTGGTGATCCACATCTTGTTGCCGTTGAGCACGTAGCGGTCGCCCTTCTTGTCCGCCCGCAAGCGCATGGATACCACGTCCGAGCCCGCACCTGGCTCGCTCATGGCTAGCGCGCCCACGTGCTCGCCGGAGATCAGCCCGGGCAGGTACTTCTGCTTCTGGGCGGCGCTGCCGTTGCGTTTGATCTGATTCACGCACAGGTTGGAATGGGCGCCGTAAGAGAGACCCACCGAGGCCGAAGCCCGGGAGATCTCCTCCATCGCCACCATGTGCGCCAGGTAGCCCATGGCGGTGCCGCCGTATTCCTCTTCGGCGGTGATGCCCAGCACGCCCAGGTCGCCCATCTTGCGCCATAGGTCCATGGGGAACTGATCGGTCCGATCAATCTCGGCGGCGCGGGGGGCAATCTCGTCACGGGCGAAGGCGGCGACGGTGTCGCGCAGCATTTCGATGTCTTCGCCCAGGCCGAAATCCAGTCCGGCAAGGTTCATAAGGTGTCTCCTCCAGTGTTGTAGGTGTGGCGCGCGCGATCAGCCGCGGGCGCGGATGCGGTGGTCGTCCGGCTTCTTGCCCAAGGTCATCAGCGTCTGCTGCATGCTGGCGCAGTGGTGTTCAGCGCCGCCCCGGCGTACGTAAAGTTCGGCGCGGGTGATGACCAGAGTCTTGCCTGCCCGCAGCACCTCGCCACGGGCGATCAGGCATTCGCCGTCGGCGGGTGCCATGAGGTTGAGCTTGTATTCGACGGTGAGCACGCTCGCATCCGCCGGCATCAGTGTGAAGGCCGCATAGCCGCCGGCCGTATCGGCCAGGGCGCCGACAATGCCCCCGTGGAAATAGCCGTGCTGTTGGGAAAGCTCGGGCCGGAAATCCAGTTCCAGCTCGCAGTGGCCCGGGCTCAGGGTGGTCAGGCGCGCGCCCAGCAGGCCCATGGCGCCCTGGCGGGCGAAGCTGGCGCGGACCCGATCCTCGTAGTCCGGGTCCTGGGGTTCGAAATGACGGTTGCCGCGCATTGTCTCCTCCTGTTGGGTGCGGGGTGTCTTTCGTTGTTGTGGAGGGATTCTATGTTTACGTTTACGTAAACGTCAATTGCTCGATAAAATTATTCGGCAGGGGAGATGGGCGTGCGCGTCTCCGGCGGCAAGTCGATATCAGCCACGCCGGCCAGGCTCAACAGCTCCCGGCACTGGCGTTCGTAGGTGACGACTTCGGCCAGGACAGCCTCAATGTCTTCCCGCTGCTGTTCCAGCGCCGCCCGACGGGTGTTGAGCACCCCGAGTAGCCGGACCAGTTGTGGTGCGGAGTCCCGATCCGTGTCGTACATGTTGATCAGCTCGCCGATTTCGGCGAGGCTCAGGCCCAGGCGGCGCCCGCGCAGGGTCAGCTTGAGCCGGGTGCGGTCCCGCTTGGAATAGATGCGCTTGCTGCCCGCGCGTTGCGGGGAGACAAGCCCCTGGTCCTCGTAGAACCTTATGGCACGCGGGGTGACGCCGAATTCCCGGGCGAGTTCCGTGATCGTGTAGGTTTGCTCTGAGGACATGCTTGGCGAATTCCGCGTTTTTGTCTGCCGCAAAGCGGAAGATTGTTCGTTAGAATCGTATGTTTGAATGCCGGGCCGCCGGTGTAGCGGTCGCCGGAGTTAATCAGATTTCCATAGGGATGGCAACGCGGCCCGGGGCGAGTCGGCCGGCCCGGAATGAGCGGCCGCATGCCCCCCTCGGAGCCCCAACCGGATCTTGCAGATGCAATTGCCGCCCGACCACCAGCTCGATTACCCCTTCCCGGATCTGCCCGCTCCCGGTGGCACGCTGGAAGTGGCCCCCGGCCTGCATTGGGTGCGCATGCCGCTGCCGTTCGCGCTGGACCACATCAATCTCTGGCTGCTGGAGGATGGCGCCCACCATACCGTGGTGGATACGGGGATCGCCTTGCCCCAGGTCCAGGAACTCTGGCAGCAGGTCATTGATGGCCGTTGCGCCGGTCGGCCCCTGAACCGACTCATCGTCACCCATTGTCATCCCGATCACCTGGGGCTCGCCAGCTGGTTCGAGGAACAGTTTGGGCTGCCCCTGTGGATCAGCCAGGGAGAATACCTGGGGGCGCTGGCACTGATTCACCAGCATCCGGGCTTTTCGGTGGAGAGCATGTGCGCCCAGTTCCGCCGCAATGGCCTGGACGAAGGCCGTTTGTCCGCGCTGGGCCAGCGCGGCAACGCCTACCGCCGGGGCGTGCCCTCGGTGCCTGCCCGCTTTGACCGGCTGCTGGATGGCCAGAGCCTGGGCATCGGCGGCCACACCTGGAAAGTGATGGCGGGTTACGGCCATTCACCGGAGCACAGTGCGCTGTACTGCGCCGAGCAAGGGGTGCTGATTTCGGGCGACATGGTGTTGCCGCGCATCTCCACCAATGTGAGCGTGTTCGCTGTCAGCCCGGACGGGGATCCGCTGGGCTTGTTCCTGGATTCGCTGGACCGGTTGCGTGTGTTGCCGACGGATACCCTGGTGCTGCCCGCCCACGGCCGTCCCTTCCGCGGCCTGCATGCCCGCATTGACGCGTTGTTCGCGCACCATGCGGAACGCTGCGACGAGTTGTTGGCAGCCTGCGCGGCGCCGCGCAGTGCTGCCGAACTGTTGAGCACCCTGTTCCCCCGGGAACTGGATACCCACCAGGTCATGTTTGCCATGGGCGAGGCCATCGCCCACCTCAACCACCTGGAGCACGCCGGTCGCCTGACGAGAGAGGCAGGGGCCGACGGAGTCATCCGCTTCGTTCAACCCAACTGACACACCATAGGAGACCCCCCGCATGTCAGCGCAGAACAAAGAGACCGCCACGCCCTTGCCGGACCCGAAGGAGCTGGCTTCCACCTACGCCGAAGTCGCCCAGCGGGCCTCCAAGCTCATCACCGAGCACGTGCAGCGGCAGGTCAAGCGCGGCATCGCCCAGCCCCAGGACGAACTGGGCGTGGCCCAGGCGTTCATGGACATGATGTCCAAGCTGCTGGCCAACCCCTACAAGCTGGCCCAGGCCCAGATGAACATGGTGTGGGACTACTTCACCCTGTGGCAGCATTCCATGCTCAAGTTCATGGGAGTGGAAGCCGCGCCGGTGGCGGCGCCGGTGAAGGGGGACAACCGCTTCAAGGACCAGCAGTGGCAGGAGCATTTCCTGTTTGATTTCGTCAAGCAGAGCTACCTGATCAGTGCCCGCCACATTCACGACGTGGTGTGCTGCGTCGAGGGGCTCGACGAAGTTACCCAACGCAAGGTGAACTTCTTCACCCGCCAGTACATCGACGCCCTGTCCCCGTCCAACTTCGCCCTGACCAACCCGGAAGTGTTCCGTGAGACGGTCAAGAGCCACGGCCAGAACCTGATCAAGGGTTTCAACAACCTGCTGCGGGACATCGAGGACGGCGACGGCCAGTTGCGCATCAAGATGACCGACACCACGGCCTTCGAGATGGGCAAGAACGTGGCGACCACGCCCGGCAAGGTGGTGTTCCAGAACGAACTGATGCAGTTGCTGCAGTTCAACCCCAGCCAGGGTGAAGTGCTGAAGCGGCCGCTCCTGATCGTGCCGCCCTGGATCAACAAGTACTACATCCTTGATCTGCGGGAGAAGAACTCCTACATCAAGTGGGCCACGGACCAGGGCCATACCGTCTTTGTGATCAGCTGGGTGAATCCGGACGAGAAGCTGGCCGAAGCCGGTTTCGACGCCTACCTGCAGAAGGGTGCCCTGGCGGCGGTGGACGCCATCGTCAAGCAAACCGGCGAGCAGGAAATCAATGCCGTGGGCTACTGCCTGGGCGGCACCCTGCTGGCAACCACTCTGGCCTACATGGCGGCCACCGGTGACACGCGCATCGTCTCCGGTACCTTCTTCACCACCATGCTGGACTTCTCCCAACCGGGCGAGTTGGGCGTGTTCATCGACGACAAGTCGGTGGAGGGCCTGGAGAAGAAGATGTTCGAGCGGGGCTATCTGGATGGTTCCGAGATGGCGGGCACCTTCAATATGTTGCGCGCCAATGACCTGATCTGGTCCTTCGTGGTGAACAACTACCTGATGGGCAAGGACCCGTTCCCCTTCGACCTGCTGTACTGGAACTCCGATTCCACGCGGATGCCGGCCTGCATGCACAGCTTCTACCTGCGCAACATGTACATGCAGAACCTGCTCAAGGAGCCGGGCGGGATCGAGCTGATGGGCAAGAAGATCGACCTGCGCAAGGTCAAGGTGCCCTGCTACTTCATTTCCACCGTCGAAGACCATATCGCCCCCTGGAAGAGCACGTACATGGGCGCGCGCATCGTCGGCGGCCCGGTCCGCTTCGTTCTGGGTGGCTCCGGCCACATCGCCGGCATCGTCAATCCGCCGGTGGCCAACAAGTATGGTTTCTGGACCAGCGAATCGGGCGATCTGCCGGAGGACTCCGCCGAATGGCTGGCCTCCACCAAGCAGAACCCGGGCTCCTGGTGGACCGACTGGCAGTCCTGGATCACCAACCAGTCTGCCGAGAAGGTTGCCGCCCGCGATCCGGCCAGCGGCCCCCTGGGTGTGCTTGAGGACGCTCCGGGCAGCTACGCCAAGCTGCGTCTGGACGCCAAGAAGAAGTAAGACCGCGGCGGGGGAGGTGTTCTCCTCCTCTAGGCGCATGGCAGAAGGCCCCGCTTTGGCGGGGCCTTCTGCTTTGGGAGGGACGGAAGGAGGGCTCTTATTGGCCCAGCCGGGGCAAGTGAGCCGTCCAGCTCGGCCACTCCACGGCGTCGAGCAGATTCTTGATGGTGAGGCCGAGTTCCGTGTCGCCCTCGATCACCAGTTCCCGGTGGAAGAACAGGGTGTCCGGATCTTCCTGACGGCTGGCCAGCTTGAGGAACGTGGCGAGCCGGCCGCGAAAGCGCACATCCGGCGCCGTGGCCTGGCCGAAGCGGGGCAGGAAGCGGCCGTTGCGGTAGGTGAAACGGCAGTCTATGCCGGCGTCGCTCACCTGTACCGAAAAGTGCCGGTTGTCCAGGATGGCCAGATCGTCCCGCTGCAGGAGCTTGAGGGCGAGGGCGCCGTTCAGTCCGGCGCACAGTGCCAGCGCGTGGGGCCATTGCGGCAGCCGGGGGCCGATGCGGGCGAGCCAGTCGGGCAAAGCGAAGGGCAACTGGGGAGCAGACATGGTGGGTAATCCTTCCAGGGGTCAGGCGTATTCGGGTTGAGGCTGGCGCCGCCAGGCAATACCCGCTTCGCCATGCCAGTAGCCATTGCAGAAGCCTTCCGGGCCCCACGCCGGATCGGACTGGACCGGCTGGCCGGCCGAAGCCCGGGCAAAGGCCGAGGCGATCTCCGGCACGTGGGTAGACTGGGGGCTGATCCGCAGCACCTCGATGCCCATCGCCCGCAGGTCTGGCACCTCGGCCAGCAGGCAGTGGGTCTGGCCGGATTGGGTCTGAATGCCATTTACAGACAGGAAGGGCTGGCCCTCCCGAGTGTGCAGGGGCAGACCGTCCGGGTGGTCCAGGCAGCGGAAGTGGCAGTCGTCCTTGTTGAGCCCGTAGTGACGGGCGGTGAAGCAGCGGGCAGAGAGGGCCAGGGGCAGCCGGCCGAAGGCGAACACCTCGGTCTCCATGCCGGCAGGACGGGCACCATGCAGATGCGCGACCCGCTCCCGCGAAAGTTCGGGGGGTGGCACCCAGCGGACAGCGCCCAAGCTGCCAAACCAGGCCAGCGTCGCCTCGTTGTAGATATTGAGATGGGGCCCCGCCACGAAGGGAAGGCGGCGCTTGACCAACTGCACGGCACCCAGATCATTGGCTTCCAGCAGGCAGTCGGATTGGTCGGCGAATTTGCGCAGGGTCTTCAGGTCGCCTTCCGATTCCAGCAAGGCCTGGGAGGAAAGCACCACGGTCTTGCCCGCGTCGCGCAGATCCCGGGCGAGCCCAAGCCAGTCGGACACCCGCATCTGTTGCCGGCGGGAGCACACCACCTCGCCGAGGTAGACGATGTGGACCGGTGATTCGAGCATCGCCGCGTAGTATTCGAGCACCTGCTGGCGCGGCCAGAAGTACAGCAGAGGGCCGAGGGAAAGCTTCATGGTCATCCTCATCGCCAGGGGCGGTTGTAGGCGCCCAGGGTGGCGCACTGACCCTCGGATACCTTGGCCAGTTCGGCTTGCCAGGCAGCCTGGGGGACGTAGCGGGGTTGGCTGACGGCGGCGTCCAGCGCCGCCCGCAGAACGCGGGTGACCTGTGCCACGTAGGCGGGGCTGCGCTGGCGGCCCTCCACCTTGATGGCTGCGACGCCGATGCGCAGCAGCTCCGGCAGGATGGGCAGCACGTTCAGGCTCACCGGCTCTTCCAGCGCGTAATAGGTTTCGCCGGCCACGTCGAAGCGCCCCTTGCACAGGGTGGGATAGCCGGCGGGCTCGCCGGCGGCGTACCGATCGATGAGAATGCCGTTGAGGCGGGCGTCCATGCGGCCGGGCTTTTCTTCCCAACGCACGAACTTGGCGGGCGAACATACCCCGTGGGTGTTGGGCGATTCGCCCGTGGCGTAAGAGGAGAGCCAGCAGCGCCCCTCGTTCATCACGCACAGGCTGCCAAAACCGAACACTTCGATTTCCACCTCCGTGTGGGCGATGACCTGCTCCACTTGGGCCAGGGTGAGCACCCGCGGCAGGACAGCCCGCTGGATACCGAACTCCTCCCGGCAGAAATTGACCGCCTCGTAATTGGTGGCCGACCCTTGCACGGAGAGATGCAGGCGCAGTTCCGGGTGGCGGGCGCGGGCGTAGGCCAGCACCCCCATGTCGGCAAGGATGAGGGCATCCACGCCCAGGCCGGCGGCCTCGTCCACCGCCCGTTGCCAGACCGGCACCCGCCCGGCCTGGGCGTAGGTGTTGATGGCCAGCAGTACTTTGCGGCCGCGACCGTGGGCATAACGAATGCCCTCGGTGAGCATTTTCTGATCGAGGTTCAGGCCGGGAAAGTTGCGGGCATTGGTCTCGTTCTTGAAACCGAGGTAAACAGCATCGGCACCGTTATCCACGGCGGCCTTGAGCGCGGGAAGACTGCCGGCGGGGCAGACGAGTTCGGGTTTGGTCGGCATGCCGGACACGGGAGTGCGGGAAAGCCGCGATGCTAGCCCGGGGGGGGCGCGCAGCCCTTGACGGCGGTCAAGCGCCGCCCGGGGCGGGGCCGGAAGCGAGGCGATGCGCCTGGCGGGTGGTTTCGGGCAGGCGGTAACGGGTGATGCAGGCCATCACCCAGTGGATCGCGGTTTCCAGGCCGATGCGGTGGCCGATCGAGACGTACAGCGGCGCGACCCGGAGCCGCGTGCGCAGCACGGCACCAATGGGCTCGCCTTTGTCCAACAGCGGAGTCCATTGCCCCTTCGCCTCGGGGACTGGACCGTGCTCGCCGAGCAGGCGGCTCTTGGCCACGCCGATGGCGGGCAAGCCGGTGAGCAGGCCCAGATGGGCAGCGATGCCCAGCCGCCGGGGGTGGGCGATGCCTTGTCCATCGCAGAGGAGAAGGTCGGGCTGGACACGCAGATTGGCCAATGCCTCCAGGACGGCGGGCGCCTCGCGGAAGGAGAGCAGGCCCGGCACATACGGAAAGGCGGTGGGCAGGCGGGCGATGGCGCTGTCTGCCAGGGAAAGGTCCCGGGCCCGCAGCACCGCCACTGCGGCACGGGTGACGCGGCCATCCGCTTCGAAGCCCACATCCACGCCCGCCAGGTACTCGATGGCCCCGAGCCGGTCGGCGCGCTCGACCCGGGGCGCCAGTTCGCGCTGCAGGGCGCGGGCTTCGGCGGGGCTCAGGTTCCAGGAATGATGGAGACCGATGGCCATGGGCGCCCCTCAGAGGCCCAGCCCCCGGGGCTTGCGCCCAGCCCGGGCGAACAGCGCGTCGTAGGCGAAATTGGGCAGCAGGCGTAGCACTTTGGCCACGATGGCCATTTGCCAGGGCACCACCGCATAGCTGCGGCCGGCGTCGATGGCCCGTGCCAGCCGGCGGGCCGCCGCGTCCACCGGCAACAGGAAAGGCATGGGATAGGTGTTGACGGCGGTCATGGGGGTGGCGATGTAGCCGGGACACAGGGTGACCACCCGCACGCCGCTGCCGTGCAGTTCCACCCGCAGGCTTTCCAGGTAGCTGATGGCGGCGGCTTTGGAGGCGCTGTAAGCCCCGGCGCCGGGCAGACCACGGATGCCCGCCACCGACGCGATCCCTGCCAGGGTGCCACTTCCTCGCGCCCGCATGGCGCCGAGGAATGGCTGGAAGGTCAGCACCATGCCGGTGAGGTTGGTTTCGATGATGCGGCGGAAGGCCGCCAGATCCTCGGCATGCTCGGTGAGGGTGCCGGCCGAAACACCGGCATTCGCAATGACCAGGTCCGGCACGCCGAAGCGCTGGACGAAGTCTGCCGCGGCACGGCCCATGGCTGCGGCGTCGGCCACGTCCGCCACAAAAATGCCGTGCTCGCCAGGGAGACTGTTAGCGACCTGCTCCAGCCGCTGCCGGCCGCGGCCGACCAGCCCGACCGCGCAGTCTGGAGATGAGTAATGGCGGGCAAGGGCAGCGCCGATGCCGCTGGAGGCCCCGGTAATGAAAACCCGCCTGGGCCGGGAGGCAGCAGGCGGGCGATTCATTCGGGGCAGCCTGAACGCACGCGGGGTGGCGTCACTTGACCGCGGCATCCTTTTTGCGCACCGCCGTCTTGTCCTGCTTGGCGGGCTCCGGTTTGTTCGCGGCGCGCTCCTTGCGCACCTGGGCCACCAGCCCGTCCACTACCCGCAACGAGGCATCACCTTCTCCAGCCTGGGAGGGCGAGGTGCGGAAGCGGCCGGCGATGCCCAGCGTGGGCACGCTGTCGATCTGGTAGGCCTGGGCCAATTGGAGGCCGCGTCGCATTTTGCTGTCCACGGTGAACGAGCGGTAGGTATCCAGGTATTTCTTCGGGTCAACCGCTCTCTTGCTCAACCAGTCCTGCTGCACTCGCTCAACGGTGAGGTTCACGCCCTCCAGATGAAGGGCGTTGAAGATTTCAGTGGACAGGCGCTCGGCTTCACCCAGGGTTTCCAGCGTGTAGTACATGCGGGCCAGGGCTGCCCATTGGTCCCGGTCGAAGGTGACGGGCACGCGCACCAGACGTACGTCCTTGGGCAACGCTTTGTGCCAGTTCTGCAGGTGGGGCTCAAAGGTGCGGCAATGCGGGCAGGCGTAGGAGAAAAATTCCACGACCTCGACGACCTCGTGGTCCGTGTCCGCGGGCTTGGGCAGGACCGAATAGACTTTGCCTGCCTCGGGGGCTGCCCAGGCCGGAGCCTGCACGGCGGTGAACAACAAGCCGGCAACCAGGCCGGCGCGTGCGATTGCGGAAACCACGTGCTTCATCTTCAACAGCGACTCCTGAGGTAATTGGCTACGACCCGGACACAAGGGGCAAGGCAGCACGCGCCTTCCCCTCTTCGAGTCCGGCTATTCCTTTTGTTTGACTACTGCGGCCTGGATTCCGTTCATCGCCAGTTGCGAGCGCACATAGGACATGTCTTCCGGACGGGTGTAGGGCCCCACGATTACCCGGTGCATCAGCCCTTTGCCCGGCACGTCGGCCTCCCGCACGTTGGCGTCGAGCCCCATCAGGGCCAGTCGGGCCTTGAGGGCGTGGGCATCCTCGCTATGCTGGAAGGAGCCTACCTGCAGCAGCATGCGGCCGCCTGTTGCGGCTTTGGCATCTTCCGTCCTGGTGTCTGTCTTGGTTTCCGGTTTGGCTTCCGGCTTCTTGGACTCGGCCCCGGTTGTCGGCTTGGCCTCGCTCTCGCCGGGCAGGATCTTGTAGAAATCAAACCGGGAAACCGGTTTGTCACCGGGTTTGCCCGGCAACGCGGCGGGCTCGGCAGGCGCTGGCTGGCCCTTCTGGCCGGCGGTGTCGACGCCGGCCAGCGCGGAGGGAGGCTTGCGCGAGGACTCTTCCACCCGATCAGGGGTCGCCTTGCCGGTTTTGTTCTGGAACGGGAAGGGGGTGCGGTTCACATACCACGCCACCGCCAGGGCCACCAGAACGCCAAGCAGCAGGCCGATGAAGATGCCCATCAGGGTGCTTCCGCCACTGGCGCGGGCGGGGGCGGATCGGGTCTTGCCTGAGCGGCTCATGGGCCGTTACCTCTCTGTCCGGCTAGGTACTGCAGACTGCCTGCGGGGTGCTGCCGCCACCCCGCTCCCGGTTTGCCGAAACGCTACATTTGTTCCGGTGCGCTGACGCCCAGCAGGGCAAGCCCGCTGGCCAGAACCTGGCGAACCGCCGCGACCAGCGCCAGTCGTGCAAGCTTGACCGCAGGCTCATCCACAAGGATTCTTTCCGCATTATAGTAACTATGAAGTTCTGCGGCCAAGTCCTTGAGATAAAAAGCAATGTGATGCGGGGCGTAATCCTTTGCGGCAGCCTCGACCGCCTCCGGGAAGGCCGCCAGCGCGGCGCAGAGCGAAAGCTCGCGCTCACCTGAGAGCAGTCCGAGGTCCGCGCCGGCCAGTTCCGCGGGCTCGCCCCCCCAGTTGGACAGGACGCTGGCCACCCGGGCGTGGGCCATCTGCACGTAGTACACCGGGTTTTCGTTGGTGCGCGACTTGGCCAGATCCAGGTCGAAGTCCAGATGCTGATCAGACTTGCGCAATGCGTAGAAGAAGCGGGCGGCATCGTTGCCGACTTCCTGCCGCAGCTCCCTCAGGGTGACGAAATCGCCCTTGCGGGTGGACATGGAGGCTTTCACGCCGTCCCGGTAGAGCACCGCGAACTGGACCAGGGCAACGTCGAGGCGCGACACATCAAGTCCCAGGGCCTGCACGGCACCCTTGACCCGCGGGATGTAGCCGTGGTGGTCAGCGCCCCAGATGTCGATCACCTTGTCAAAACCGCGTTCGTACTTGTTCAGATGGTAGGCGATGTCGGAGGCGAAGTAGGTGAAGACCCCGTTTTCCCGCTGCACCACCCGGTCCTTTTCGTCACCGAAAGCCGTGGAGCGGAACCACTTGGCGCCGTCCTGCTCGTAGAGGTGGCCGTTGCGCTCGAGCTGGGCCACGGCCCGCTGTACCAGAGCGGTGTCGAACAGGGATTTCTCGGAAAACCAGACGTCGAAATGCACCCCGAATTCGCCCAGATCCTCCCGGCAATCGCCGAGCTGTTCGGTGAGGGCGTGGTTGTGCACGTAAGCGTAGTCGTCGCCCAAGAGTTCCTTGGCGAGCGCGATCAGGGCATCCAGATGCGTTTCGCGCTGGGCGGTGGCGTCCGGGTCCTGGCGTTCTCCCGGGGGCAGGCCGGGCAGGCGGGCTTCCATTTCGGAGGCAGGCAGGCGCACAAAGCGGGGGCCGTGGGCGGAATCGATCTGGCTGGCCATCGCCCGTACGTAGTCGCCCTGGTAGCAATTGGGCGGGAACGTCAGCTGCACGTTGTGCAGGGACAAATAGCGCAGCCAGGTGGACACCGCCAGGATGTCCATCTGCCGGCCGGCATCATTGATGTAGTACTCGCGGGTGACGTGGAAGCCGGCGAAATCCAGGACGTTGGCCAGGCTGGCGCCATAGGCAGCGCCGCGCCCATGGCCCACGTGCAAGGGGCCGGTGGGATTGGCGGACACGAACTCCACCTGGATGCGTTGCCCCCCGCCCAGCGTGCTGCGGCCGTATGCCGCGCCTTGGGCGTGAACCTGGCCAACCACGGCCGATTTGGCTGCCGTGGCGACAAACAGGTTGACGAAGCCCGCCCCGGCGACCTCGGCCTTGGCCAGATAGGGTGAGCGGGGGATCTCGCTCACCAGTTGCTGGGCCAGTTCCCGGGGGTTGCGGCGCAACTGCTTGGCTAACTGCAGGGCGAGGTTGGTGGCGAAATCCCCGTGACTGGCGATTTTCGGCCGGTCCAGCAGGATTTCGGCCTGGGCGTGGGAGGGTGCGATGCTGGCCAAGGCCTGGCGCAGCAGGCCGGTCAGGTGGGAACGGATATCTTGTTCCATGGGGAGTGGCGCCAACTAGCGGAAAAAACGGCGAATTATAGCGGATGCGAAAAGATGCCCGGCGCCCATCTCGTTCGTTGGCAGCAACGAGGGCGGGCGCAAGGGTAGGGGAAGGGCTGCGCCGGCAAGCCCGGAATTCCGGGGGGCTTGCGCCTTTTCTCCATGGAGCCCGCCAGGTGGCGATGCGCTAGAATGGCGCGTTTAGCCCGCGTCCCGCAGCCCGCCATGCATTCCCAGCGCTATTACACTCTCACCGCCTCTTGTCCGGACCGGGTGGGCATCGTCGCCCGCGTTTCCACCTTCATCGCCGAGAACCGGGGCTGGATCCTCGAAACCAGCCACCACGCGGACTGGGAATCCCAGCGCTATTTCATGCGCATCGAGATCGTGGCCGACTCGCTGCCCTTTCACCTGGGCGAATTCCGGTCCCGCTTCCAGCCCATCGCCGAGGAGTTCCAGATGGACTGGCGCATCTCGGACTCGGCGATCAAGAAGCGGGTCGTCATCATGGTGTCCAAGCAGGAGCACTGCCTGTACGACCTGCTGGCCCGCTGGAAGGCGCGGGAGCTGGATATCGAAATTCCCTGCATCATCTCCAACCACGTCACCTTCAAGGATTTCGTGGAATGGCACGGCATCCCCTTCCATTACGTGCCGGTCACGCCCGAGAACAAGCAGAAGGCCTACGACGAGGTACGCAGGCTGTACGAGGACGTGAAAGGCGACACCATGGTGCTGGCCCGGTACATGCAGATCCTTTCACCAGATCTGTGTGACACCTACCCGGGGCAGATCATCAATATCCACCATTCCTTCCTGCCCAGTTTCGTCGGTGCCAAGCCTTATCACCAGGCCTACATCCGGGGCGTGAAGCTGATCGGTGCCACCTGCCACTATGTCACCAGCGAACTGGACGCGGGGCCGATCATTGAGCAGGACGTGATTCGCATTGACCACTCCGACTCTGTGGAAGACATGGTGCGTTACGGCAAGGACATCGAGAAAACCGTGCTTGCCCGCGGCCTGCGTTACCACCTGGAGGACCGGGTGCTGGTCAATGGCAACCGTACCGTCGTGTTCCGCTGAACAAAATCCGGGGACGCACTGTTGTGGTGCGGCTGCGCCAAGCACTGTAGACGACGAGAAGGGCACCCGAGGGTGCCCTTCTCGTTTTTGATCCACCGCTGAAGGGGCCGCCAGAGGCGGCACCCCGATCAGTTGTGGTAGGCGGTTTCGCCGTGGGAGGTGATGTCCAGACCCTCGCGCTCCTCGTCTTCCGGAACCCGCAGGCCGATCACGATATCCACCAGCTTGAAGGCCACCAGGGAAACCACGCCGGACCAGACGATGACCGTGCCCACGCCCCACAACTGGGCGATGACCTGGGTGGTCATGTCGAAGTCGCCCACCTTGTTGGCCACGTAGTCATAAACTCCGGTGCCACCCAGGGACGGGGAGACAAAGACGCCGGTAAGGATGGCACCCAGGATACCGCCCACGCCATGGACGCCGAAGACGTCCAGGGAATCGTCGGCACCCAGCAGGCGCTTCAGACCATTGACACCCCAGAGGCAGATCACGCCGGCCAGCAGGCCGATGACGATGGCGCCGACGATGCCGACGAAGCCCGCAGCAGGTGTGATCGCCACCAGTCCGGCCACCGCGCCGGAGGCGGCGCCCAGCATGGAAGGCTTACCCTTGAGCAGCCATTCGGCGAACATCCAGGACAGTGCGGCGCAGGCCGTGGCCACCCAGGTGTTGACCATCGCCAGGCCGGCAGCGCCGGTGGCTTCCAGGGCGGAGCCGGCGTTGAAGCCGAACCAGCCAAACCACAGCAGGGAAGCGCCAACCATGGTGAAGGTCAGGCTGTGGGGCGCCATGGACTCGCGGCCGTAACCCACGCGCTTGCCGAACAGGTAGGCACCCACCAGGCCAGCCACGGCGGCGTTGATGTGCACCACGGTACCACCGGCGAAGTCGAGCGCGCCTTTCTGGAACAGGAAACCAGCGGTCAGGCCGGCTTTCTCGCCCGCGGCGGCGTCGGTGTAGGCATCCGGGCCCGCCCAGTACCAGACCATGTGCGCCATGGGCAGGTAAGAGAGGGTGAACCAGATCACCATGAAGGCGAGTACGGCGGAGAACCGGGCACGCTCGGCAAAGGCGCCAACGATCAGCCCGCAGGTGATGGCCGCGAACGCCCCCTGGAAGATCACGTAGGCCAGTTCCGAGATCACCACACCCTTGGAGAAGGTGGCAGCGACGGATTCAACCGTGACCCCTTTCAGGAACAGCTTGTCCGCCACCCCGAAGAAGGCATTCCCCTCGGTGAAGGCCAGCGAGTAGCCGTAGACCACCCAAAGCACGCTGATCAGCGAGAAGGTGACGAACACCTGCATCAGCACCGACAGCATGTTCTTCGTCCGCACCAGACCGCCGTAGAACAGCGCCAGGCCGGGGATGGACATGAGAATCACCAGTGCCGCGCTCACCATCACCCAGGCGTTGTCGCCCTTGTTGGGCACGGGTGCCGGCGCGGCGGCAGCTTCCGGGGCAGCCGCTTCGGCGGCGGCCGGCGCCGCGGGCGCGGCCTCGGCCGGTTTGGCATCCGCCTGCGCGACGACGATGGGCGCTGTGGGCGCCGGCTTGTCGTCCGCCAAGGCGCCGCCGCTGAGACCCAGCGTCACCGCCATCATCAGCATTGCGACAAACTTCTTCATTTGTTTCTCCCTTACAGGGCGTCCGTGCCGGTTTCGCCGGTACGGATCCGCACTACCTGCTCAATATCGAACACGAAGATCTTTCCGTCGCCGATCTTGCCCGTGCGCGCAGCGCGCTCGATGGCCTCCAGCACCTGGTCGAGCAGTTCGTCGCCGACGGCGGCTTCCACTTTCACCTTGGGCAGGAAATCCACCACGTATTCGGCACCCCGGTACAACTCGGTGTGCCCCTTTTGCCGGCCGAAACCCTTGACTTCGGTGACGGTGATGCCCGTGACGCCAATGACGCTCAGGGCTTCACGCACCTCGTCCAGCTTGAACGGCTTGATGATGGCGCTAACCAGTTTCACGATAGAAGCTCCTTGAATGAACGGAAATTCCTGGGCTCGGTGCGTCAGAAAGTCTTGGAGACGGACAGCACCAGGCCGGTCTTGTAGAGCTGCTTGGTCTCGCCGCTCGGGGTCACGCCGGTGTTGAAGGCTTTGCCGTCGGCGGAGAGGCCGGAGTTGCCCACCACGGCGGCGCCGAGAACGAAGCCGTTCAGGTCATAGCCCAGACCCAGCTTGTAGTCGGTGTAGTTCAGCTTGCCGAAGTGCTTGTAGTTGGTCCGGCCGGCGTGGGCGGTCAGGGTCAGCTTCGGAGCGATTTCGGCGCTGTAGGTCAGGTCGAAGTAGGTGGTGCCCTTGGAGCCGCCGGTGCCCAGTGCGCCGTAGTTCTTGTCGTTCAGGCCGAAGTAGTCGGACAGCGCGTAGGAGAGCTTGGCGGTCAGGCCGAAGGCGGAGATGGCGCCATACAGCTCGGTGTTGTTCATCTTCTGGTCCGCGCCACCCACGAAGTTCTTGTAGTTGGCGCCGGCGTAGTTGTAATGCAGCACGCCCACGTCAAAACCCACATCCTTGGCGATCTCGCCCTTGAAGCCGCCGTAGACGTCCCACTCCATGCTGTTGCCGCCGGGGTACTGGTTGCCGCTCACGTTGGAGGCCCAGGTGCCCACGTAGGCGCCGCTGCTGTGGGCGTAGTCGAAACCGCCCTGGATGGCGGGCTTCTTGAAGGTCTGGGAGATGCCGCGGAAACGGTAATCGGAGAAGAAGCCCAGGTTGCCGGTCAGGGGGGAAGCGGCGGGAGCGGCTTCCGGAGCAGCGGTTTGGGCGCTGGAGACGGCGGGGATGGCCAGGCCAGCGAGCAGCGCGACGGAGAGAGCAGAGTGTTTGAAGTTCATGTTTGCCATTCCTTTTTATGGGTTCACGAAACGTAAAAAGATCGTGCGAACTACTCAGCACTAACCGTGCCAGGTCACAAATTCTTTCAAAAACAGTGTGATGCGACACAACTTGTCTCCGCTGGGCGACAGCGCGCACCATTTTGGGGTTGCCTGAAAAAGTCGAGCACCCATGTGGTGCGCTAACGGCCCGGCGTCCGGTTCGTCAAGGGGCCTGTGCTAAACTGCCGTTCGTTTTGTCGAGAGTCCCGCCATGAGCAATCCCAAGATCCTGGAAGAAATCAGTAGCAAGATCGGTGCGTTCCTCGCCGCCAGCCCCGCCCGGGATATCGAGAAGAACGCCAAGGCCATGCTCTCGGCCAGTCTGGCCAAGCTGGACCTGGTGACCCGGGAGGAATTCGACGTCCAGTGCGAGGTGCTGGCCCGGGCCCGGCAGAAGCTGGGCGAGCTGGAGGCGAGGATCGCCCAACTCGAAGCCGAGCTTTCCAAAAGCCGCTCCGGCGACCGCCAATAGTCCGCGGCTGGCGACCCCGCTCCATGCCGCTGCGGCGTGAATCGGTGGAGGGCCGTGGCCTCTCCCCGATCCTGAAGATCTCCTGTTCCTCAATCTCCTTTTCACCGCGGCCAGTGAAGCCGGGGGCACGCACCCATGTTTGAGCAGGACCGCTACACCACCACCGCCGTCGTCCTCCACTGGGTCATGGCGGCGCTCCTCCTGGCCTTGCTCGGGCTGGGGCTGTACATGAAGGATCTGCCCCTGTCGCCGGACAAGCTGCGTCTGTATTCGTGGCACAAGTGGGCGGGGATCGCTGCTTTGCTGCTGCTGTTCATCCGTGCGTTCTGGCGTCTGGGCCACCGGCCGCCGCCCCATTCCCGGGGGATGCAGCCGCTGCAGCGCCGCCTGGTGGCCGTGGTGCACGGCCTGCTCTACCTGCTCATGTTCGTCATCCCGCTGACCGGGTGGGCCATGAGTTCCGCCAAGGGGTTCCCGGTGGTGTGGTTTGGCGTCCTGCCCCTGCCGGATCTGGTGGACAAGAATAAAGAGCTGGGTGATCTCCTGGCCCAGGTGCACGGGGGGCTCAACATGCTGCTCATCGGCCTGGTGGTGCTGCATGTGCTGGCCGCGCTCAAGCACCATCTGCTTGACCGGGACCAGGTGATGGCCCGGATGCTGCCGTTCCTCAAGCGCTGACAGACCAAACCGGAGGTGCTCCCATGCGGCGAGCCTGCTTCATTGCCTTGGCGATCCTCGGCGCCGCGCCCGCAGCCGTCGCCGTCGAATACGCCCAGGTCAAGCCCGAGCGTAGCGCCATCACCTTCGTTTCCCGGCAGATGGGCGTGCCGGTGGATGGGGGGTTCGGGCGCTTCAGTGCCCAGGTGGCCTTCGATCCGGCCAGGGCGGACAAAGCCCGGGCGCAGATCGAGATCGACCTGGCCTCGGTGGATGCGGGCAGTGTCGAAGCCAACGAAGAACTCAAGGGCAAGCACTGGTTCAACGTCAAGGAAACGCCCAAGGCAAGCTTTGCGTCCACCGCGGTACGAGCCCTGGGTGGCGACCGCTACGAGCTGGCCGGCAAGCTGACCATCCGTGGCCGCACCCGGGACGTGACCGCACCGTTCTCCTTCCGCAGCGAGGGGGGCAGCGGCGTGTTCGACGGCAGCTTCGTGCTCAAGCGGCTGGACTACGGCATCGGTGGTGGTTTGTGGTCCGATGTGGGCACCGTCGCCGACGAGGTGCAGGTGCGCTTTCGCATCGTGGCCGTGCCGGCGGGCAAGTAAGGCGCTTTGAGAACCACCCGGCCCGGTTGCTGTCCCAAGGGCCAGTATCCAGGAGAGAGACCGATGAAATCCTTCCGCTTCCCGCTGGCCCTGCTGCTTGCGGCCGTCGCCCTGCCGGCGACTGCCGCCGAGTCATTCACCGTCGATGCCCGCCATACCTTCCCGGTCTTCGAAGTGGGGCACCTGGGCTTTTCCACCCAGCGCGGCCGCTTCAACAAGACCTCGGGCAAGATTGTTCTGGACCGCAGTGCGGGCACCGGCAGTCTCGACATCCGCATCGAAGCCGCCTCCGTTTCCATGGGCCTGGAGGACTGGGACAAGCACATGCGCGGCGAGGACTTTTTCGACGCCGACCAGCACCCCTACATCACCTACAAGGCCGACAAGATCCTCTTCAGCGGTGACAAGCCCGTGGCGGCCGAAGGCATGCTCACCTTGCGCGGCGTCACCAAGCCCGTGCGGCTGGAGATCTCCGCTTTCAATTGCGGCACCCATCCGCTCAATCGCAAGCCCCTGTGTGGCGCCGACGTTAGTGCCCGCTTCAAGCGGAGCGATTTCGGGATGTACAAATACACGCCCGGCGTAAGCGACGAAGTCAAGGTGATGATTGCCGTCGAAGCCTTCCGCGACTGACCCCCGGACGATGGCCGTCCGCCTCCCCGAAAGCATCCGGGTCCTGGAGCGGGGCTGGCTCTCCAGCAACAATATCCTGCTGCGGGGGGACGAGGGCTGCGTCCTGATCGATTCCGGCTACCACAGCCACAGTGCCCAGACCCTTGCCCTGGTGCAGCACGCCCTCCAGGGGCAGGCGCTGGCGTTGCTGGTCAACACCCATATCCATTCCGACCACATCGGCGGCAATGCCGCCCTCCAGGCCGCTTTCGGGGTGCCCATCCTGGTTCCTCTGGCGCACCATGACGCCGTCGCCCAGTGGGACGAAGCCGCCCTGCTGCTCAGCATTGCCCGCCAGCAAAGTCCGCCCTTCCGTCACCAGGGCGTAGTGCACCCGGGGGACCGCATGCAATGGGGCGGGATGGAATGGCACGCCCTGGCCGTGCCCGGGCACGACATGGGAGCGCTCGCCTTTCACAACCCGGAGCAGCGCGTACTCATCTCCGGCGATGCCCTGTGGGAGGACGGTTTCGGCATCGTCTTTCCGGAGCTCCTCGACCAGCCGGGCCTGGGCCTCGCGGCACAGCGGCAGACGCTGGAAATGCTTGCCCGCCTGCCCGTGGATGTGGTCATCCCCGGTCACGGTGCGCCCTTCACCTCAGTGGATGTCGCGCTGACCCGTGCCTGGCGCCGGCTGGAAGCCTTTGAGGCGGAACCGGCGCGGGTGGCGCGTAACGCCATCCGCGGCTGCTTCACCTTCGCCCTGATGGAACTGCGGCACATGCCGTTGGGCGACGTGCCGCTCTATCTGGAGCAGGTAGAGCTCTACCGCCTGGCCAATGCCCGTTATCTGGGGCTGTCCCCGGGGGCGCTGGCCGAGTGGCTGGTCCGGGAACTGACCCGGGCCGGCGTGGCCCGCTGCGAGGGCGACAGGCTGCTGGCCGGCTGAAGCCGCGGCTCAGCCGCAGGGCAGGGTAAAGGTGAAGGTGGCGCCCGCCCCGGGGCTTGATTCCGCCCAGATCCTGCCGCCGTGGCGTTCCACCACCCGCCTTACCGTCGCCAGCCCGATCCCGGTGCCCGGAAAATCCTGCTGGCTGTGCAGCCGCTGGAAAGGCTCGAACAGGCGGCCTGCATAGGCGGGGTCGTAGCCGATGCCGTTGTCGCGGACGTGGCACTCGAGCCACCGGCCCTTGTGGACGGCGCCCACGTGGACGGCGGGGGCATCCACCCGGCTGCTGAACTTCCAGGCGTTTTCCAGCAGGTTGACCAGCATCACCTTCAGCAGCGCCGGGTCTCCGCGCACGCCCATGCCAGGCTGCACCTGCAGCGCCACCCGCCCCGGCTCCTGCAGGCCGGCTGCCGTCGCATGGACCAGCGCCGTCAGGTTCACTTCCTCGTGCCGCATCCCGGCCCGGGTGACCTGCGACAGACGCAGCAGATCGTCGATCAGCGCGGACATCCGGTGGGTGGCCCCCACCACCCGCTGCAGGTATCCCGAGGCGGTGGCATCCAGGGCGCCTTCGCAGTGATCCTGAAGCATCTTGGTGAATCCGTTGATGGCGCGCAGCGGCGCCCGCAGATCGTGGGAGACCGAATAGGAAAAACTCTCCAGTTCGTGATTCGCCGCCATCAGTTCGGCGGTGCGTTCTTCCATCACGTTCTCGAGCTGGCAGTTGCGCCGCCGCAGTTCGTCGTAGGTCGGGCACGGGTTGAGGCAGTTCTCGCAATCCGGGCTGCCGACGGGCACTGGCCACAGGCTGAACTGCAGGTAGCCCTCCGAATTCCAGCGGGAGGCGTCGACGACCGCTTCGGTAAGACAGCCTTTACCCGAAGGCGTGAGCGTCTGGCAAGGGAGGCGGGGCAGAAAGGACGGGTCGTGATCCTGGTTCGGAGAGCGCGTGGCGGCCTCGGCCAGCTCCCGATAACCCGGAAGGTACCGCTCGATCGGTTGCCGATGCAGCGAGGCCGCGGTGTCGACCCCCACCAGGCGCGCAAACGCTGGATTGGCGAAGACCAGCACGCCCTCGCGGCACGCACCCATGGGGGTCGGCGAAAGGTCGAGCAATCGGGCAAGCAATTCCGTTTGTTGTTCTTGGGGAATCATGTTGGGGCTCTCGCTGGAATCGAAATTTACAAACACCTGCTATGTTTCCGGTCTACGCTGGAAACAAACTTATGCAAAACAGACGCTTGTCGGGGCTCCTTTCCCCAAGGACGGCATTTGGGAGCCATTTTGTTATGTTGCAGTCTCTCGTGCGTCCGTGACACACGGAAGCCCTTGGGCTAATCTTTTGCAGATTTTTTCACGAACCTCCAGCCTCAAACCGCTACGCCCATGCAGATGATCCTCATCAGCGGCCTCTCCGGCTCCGGCAAGAGCATCGCTCTCAATGTGCTGGAAGACGCCGGCTACTTCTGCGTCGACAACCTGCCCGCCACCCTGCTGCCGCGTCTGGCCCGGCACTTGGGCGGGGCCGGATACGAGCGTCTGGCCGTGGCGGTGGATGTGCGCTCCGGTGTCAGCATTGCCGCCTTGCCCCAGCAGGTCAAGGATCTGCGGGAACTGGGCATCGATCTGCGCTTCATCTTCCTCGATGCGCGGGACGATACCCTCATCGCCCGGTTTTCCGAAACCCGCCGCCGTCACCCGCTGGCCGACGAAACCTCCACCCTGGCCGAAGCCATCGCCCGCGAGCGGGACGCCCTGGCCCGGGTGGGCGAGCTTGGCCACCGCATCGACACCAGCGACCTGCGCGCCAATTCCCTGCGCGCCTGGATCAAGGATTTTGTCGAACTGGACGCCACCGCCGGGCTGACCCTGCTCTTTGAATCCTTCGGCTTCAAGCACGGCATTCCGCTGGACGCGGACCTGGTGTTCGACGTGCGCTGCCTGCCCAATCCGTACTACGACCTGCAATTGCGCCCCCTCACCGGCAAGGACGAGCCGGTCATCCGGTTTCTCGAAGCCCAGCCGGACGTGCTGCGCATGGGCGAGGACATCCAGCGCTTCGTCGCCGACTGGCTCCCTTGCTACGTGCGTGACAACCGGGCCTATCTCACCGTCGCCATCGGCTGCACGGGCGGGCAACACCGTTCCGTGTATCTCGCCGAACGCCTTTCCAGCCAGTTCCGCGACACCGTGCGGGTGCTGGTGCGCCACCGTTCCATGCGCTGAGCGTTTCCGGCTAAAGCCGCCGAAAACACCGGCTGGCCGGAGCCGCGGGCGAGCGGGGGTGAAACTTATCACACGGCGGGATGCGGAGAGGGGGCATGGTTCACACGGTTCATCCTGCGCTGTCGGCGGAATTGCTGACAGTCAATGCAAACTAGCCTTGGTGCGTCATGGGCTTGACCGCCGCCAATGCCGCCGCGCTCCCCCACTGGCGCACCCTCATGCGCCCCGGGGACTGGCTCACCCTGCTTCTGGGCGTGGGCCTGTGCGCGCTGGCCGTGGCCCACGTGGCCAGTGCCGGCGCCCCGGAAAAGGCCGTGGTGCGGGCGGGCGGGCGCATCGTTGCCGAACTGCCGCTGACCCGCGCCCAGACCCTGGAGGTGCCCGGCCCCCTGGGCAGCACCCGCATCGAGGTGGAGCCCGGCCGGGCCCGCGTGGCCGCCGACCCCGGGCCGCGCCAGTACTGCGTGCGCCAGGGCTGGCTCACCCGTGCCAACAGCGTGGCCATCTGCGCCCCCAACGAAGTCAGCCTCAGCCTTGCCGGCGGCCGCCGTGACTACGACTCCCTCGGCTATTGAACTGACGCCGACGGCGGACGACCACCGCATCGCCCGCTACGCCGCCTGCGCCATCCTGCTCACCGTGGCCGAAGCCGCCATCCCGCTGCCCCTGCCCGGGGTCAAGCCCGGCGTTGCCAACATCGTCACCCTGATCGTGCTCCTCCGCCATGGCTGGCGCGATGCCGCCTGGGTGGCGCTGCTGCGGGTGGTGGCGGGCAGCCTGTTACTCGGGCAGTTTCTGGCGCCGGGCTTCTTCCTCAGCCTGTCCGGCAGCCTGTGCAGCCTCGCGGTGCTCGGGCTGAGCAGCCGCCTGCCCGCCCGCTGGTTCGGCCCCGTCACCCACAGCGTCCTGGCTGCCTTCGCCCACATCGCCGGGCAGATCGCCGCCGTGCGCCTGCTCTGGATTCCCCACGACGGCGTGCTCAGCCTGGTCCCCGTGTTTGCCCTTGCCGCCCTGGTGTTTGGCCTGGTCAATGGCCTGGTGGCCGCCGCCCTGCTGGCGGACAATGGCAACATCGCCCGCTGGCTGCGTGCCCGCGGCCCCGCGCCCACAAACGAGCCCCGCCATGAGTGAACGCCCTGTCTTCGCCCGTACCGTCGCCGTCGCCCTCACCGGCGCCTCCGGCATGGCCTACGGCCTGCGCCTGGTGCACTGCCTGCTGCAGGCGGACGTGCGGGTGTGGCTGCTGTACTCCCAGGCGGCGCAGATCGTTGCCCGGCAGGAACTCGACCTCGCCCTGCCGTCCCGCCCCGCCGAGCTGGCGGATGATTTGAGCGCCCGCTACGGCGCCCGGGCCGGGCAACTGCAAGCCTTCGGGCGGGAAGAGTGGTTCGCGCCGCCGGCCTCCGGCTCCAACCCGCCGGACGCCATGGTCGTCTGCCCCTGCTCCATGGGCAGTCTCGCGGCCATCGCCGCCGGCATGGCGGACAACCTCATCGAGCGCGCCGCCGACGTGGTGCTCAAGGAAGGCCGCAAGCTGGTGCTGGTGCCGCGGGAAACACCTTTTTCCGCCATCCACCTGGAAAACATGCTGCGGCTCACCCGCGCCGGCGCTGTGGTGCTGCCCGCCAACCCGGGCTTCTACCACCGGCCGCAGACGGTGGATGCGGTGATCGATTTCGTGGTCGCCCGCATCCTCGACCAGGTGGGCGTGCCCCACCACCTCATGGCCCGCTGGGGCGAGCCGGACGCGGGACGCGGCTGACCGGCCCGGCTCAGTGGCCCCGGGGCTTTTCCGCTTTCGACTGGCAGGCGATGCAGCGGGGCGCGGTGGGGTAGGCGGCCAGCCGCTGGGGCGAGATGTCCACGCCGCAGTCCTCGCACTGGCCGTAACTGCCCTCGTCCAGCCGGCGCAGGGCGGCCTCCACCGCCTGCAGTTCCTCGCCAAAGTGGCCGGCCATGGCCCGGTCCGTATCGGACATCTGCGAGGCGACCGACTCGTCCCCCTTGTCCGCCACGCCGCCGGCAATCTCCGTCGCGTGGTCCGCGTCCGCCTTCTGCTGCTCGCCGCGGATTTCCTCGCGCAAAGCCCGGGCGCGGCGCGTCAGCTCCTGACGGAAGCCATCCAGTTGGTCAGGGGTCAGGGACATCGCATCGCTCCTCAATAAATATGATCATTGCCCGATGTGGCTATCGTAAGCGGCATCCGGCCTCCACCCTTGATTCGGGTCAAACAGGCTGGCCCTCGCCGGGCCCGGCGCGCCTTGCGGGCGCTCGCTACCGTGTTTTTGTGCGGATACGCGCTCCGCGCGTCCGGGCACAATGGCGGCCCGCCCCAAGCATGCGCCAGAAACCCCATGTCAGCCAGCACCCCCAGCACCGTCACCTGCAGCCACCAGCTTGCCTGGCCCAGCCTGGCGGGCATGGCCGATCCGGCGGCGGACTTTTTCGCCACGCCCGAATGGTTCGAGCTCCTCATCCGCACCGTCTTGCCCCCCGGCCCCGCCACCCGGCTCTACCGGGCGGGCGACCCGGCCGCGCCCACCGCCGTCCTGCCCCTGCTGGCGGAGCCCGGCCGCCTCACCGCGCTGGCCAACTACTACGCCTGCCTCTACGGCCCCGTGCGGGCCCCCGGCCCGGCCGGGGCCGCCGGGCTGGCCGCCATCTTCCGCCACCTGGGCGCCGAGCGCCCCCGCTGGCCCCAGATCCGCCTCGAGCCCCTGGACCCGGCGGGCCCCTTCTACGCCCAGGCCCGGGCCGGCCTGCAGGCCGCCGGCTACTGGGTGGATGACTTCTTCTGCTTCGGCAACTGGTACCTCCAGGTGGCCGGCCGCAGCTTTGACGACTACGAAACCAGCCTCCCCTCCCGCCTGCGCAACACCGTGCGCCGCGCCCGCAAAAAGCTGGAGCGGGACGGCGCCCGCATCGAGATCCACAGCCAGCCCGGCCCCGCCCTCGAAGCCGCCATCGCCGACTACGTGGCCGTCTACAACCAGAGCTGGAAAGTGCCCGAGCCCTACCCGGACTTCACCCCCGGCCTGTGCCGCCTGGCCGCCGCCCGGGGCTGGCTGCGCCTGGGCCTGCTGCACCTGGACGGCCAGCCCGTCGCCGCCCAGCTCTGGCTCATCCATCAGCGCCGCGCCCTCATCTACAAGCTCGCCTACGTGCAGGACTACGCCCAGCGCTCCGTGGGCTCCGTGCTCTCCGCCACCCTCATGCGCCACGCCATCGACCAGGACCAGGTGGAAGAAGTGGACTACCTCACCGGCGACGACGCCTACAAGCAGGACTGGATGAGCCACCGGCGGGAGCGCCGCGGCCTCGTCGCCTTCCACCCCCGCACCGCCGCCGGGCTCGCCGCCGCCGCCCGGCACTTCGGCGGCCGGGCCCTCAAGCGCTGGCGGCGCGGGGCGGCAGCCACCGCCCCGGCGGCGGGCTGAGGGGCCGGTCGCTCAGCCTCCTCCTAGCGCCCCTGCCAGTCCGCCTGCCAACGCAGCATCGCTGCCAGCCAGTCCGCGTACACCGTACCCGGCAGGGCGAAGGGGCGGAGCATCCCGATGGCTCGGGCCAGGGTTTGCTGCGCCCCTTGTTGCTGCCCGTCTTCCCACAAGCGCATCGCCAGATTGCCCAGGCTCCCCGCCAGATCGGG
>JRYG01000360.1_pt1 | contig 28516 bp, 25 predicted proteins | sample 235341 | NCBI WGS metagenome assembly JRYG01 (sample SAMN03074218, study PRJNA261478) | activated sludge metagenome | biome: Wastewater Treatment Plant; feature: Wastewater; material: Activated sludge; isolation source: activated biomass of a wastewater treatment plant treating hydrocarbon... ...
CCTCATAACCCCTCATAACCAACCAGAGAACAAAAAAAAAGGAGCAATTTTGTGAACTGCTCCTTTTGACATTGGTAAAAAAGATAGCCTCTATTTAAAAACAAGCTCATTTACTTTCTTGTGATCGGCCAGGAATTGCTCGAGGCCGATATCCGTCAGGGGGTGTTTAAACATACCCATGATGGCGGACAGCGGGCAGGTCACCACATCGGCGCCGGCTTGGGCGGCTTCGACGATATGCATAGAACTGCGGATAGACGCTGCCAGAATTTCAGTTTCATACCCCTGGATGGCATAGATTTCCGCAATTTGGCGGATCAGGGCCATGCCGTCCCAGTTGATATCATCAACCCTTCCTATGAAGGGCGACAGGTAGGTAGCGCCGGCTTTAGCGGCCAGGATGGCCTGGGCGGCGCTGAACACGAGCGTGCAGTTAGTGCGGATGCCTTTGTCGGAAAAATAGGAAATCGCTTTGATTCCTTCCTTGATCATGGGCACCTTCACAACGATATTGGGCGCCAGTGCGGCCAGTCGCTCGCCTTCTTCCACGATACCGTTGAAGTCGGTAGCAATGACCTCAGCGCTGACATCGCCGTGCACTAAGTCACAGATCGTTTTATAGTGTTTCACGATATTTACCTCGCCGGATATCCCTTCTTTGGCCATCAGCGAGGGGTTGGTAGTAACACCGTCAAGGATTCCCAAATCTTTCGCCTCGCGAATGTGATCGAGGTTGGCGGTATCGATGAAGAACTTCATTTTGTGTCAGGTTGAAGAACTTACAGGCGCAAAGTTACAAATAAGAACAATGCTGCGCTTCAAATTCTGTTAGTTTTTTTATAAAATACCATCAATCAGTTAAGTATCAAGGCCAAAGCCTGTAAAAACGGGGCTTAGATGCCGGCTTCATCGAGGGCTGACTGCGCCTCTTCCCATTCCGACATTGCCTCGTCGAGTTCTGTTTTTTTCTGTTGGTAGATTTTCATATGCTGTTCGGAGTCGGGTCTTTCGAAAAAACCTGCTTCAGCCATGAGTTGTTCAAAGCGGGCGATTTCGGTTTCCAGTTTTTCGATGCGTTTTTCGGCTTGCGACACGTTGCGTTGGAGTCGTTTGCGTTCTTCGTAGGAAAGTTCTCTTTTCGGCGGCGGCGCTGCGGCTGCGGGTAATTTCGATGAGAGTTCCACCTGGCGCATATTATCGAGGGCGCGCTTTTGGAGGAAAGCGTCTACATCGCCGATATACTCGTGGAGTTGTCGGTCGCGGAACTCGATAGTGCGATTGGTCAGTCCGCGCAGGAATTCGCGGTCGTGCGACACCACGATCAGCGTGCCGTCATAGTCGAGCAGGGCTTGTTTGAGCACGTCTTTCGACAGCATATCGAGGTGGTTGGTAGGTTCGTCGAGTACCAGCAGGTTAAAGGGTTTCAGGAGCAGACAGGCCAGGGCCAGGCGGGCGCGTTCGCCGCCGGATAGCACGGTGACCTTTTTTTCTACGTCTTCACCGCTAAACATAAAAGCGCCGAGGATGTGCCGCAGTTTGGTGCGCATCTCCGGCGGAGAGGCGTGTTCCATGGTTTCAAGCACGGTAAGGCTGTTGCCGAGGGTATCCGACTGGTTCTGGGCGTAATAGCCGATTTGTACGTTGTGGCCCAGGGTGATAGCGCCGGCGGTGCTGGTGAGTTGGTTTACCAGAATTTTGGCCAGCGTGGTTTTACCCTGTCCGTTTTGCCCCACAAAAGCCACCCGGTCGCCGCGGTCGAGTTTTATATCGACGTGGTCGAGTACCAGCAGATTGCCATATTGCTTGGTAACGCCCTTTCCCTCCACCACAATCTGCCCCGAGCGGGGCGCCGGTGGAAATCGCAGGTTCATGACGGCAGTATCCTCCTGGTCGATCGCCACGCGCTCCATTTTGTCGAGTTGCTTTTGCATCGACTGTGCCATCTTGGTTTTGGAGGCTTTGGCCATAAATCGCGTGATGGTGCGTTCCTTTTGAGCGATCACGCGTTGCTGGTTTTCATAAGATGCCAGCATTTTTTCGCGGCGTTCTTCGCGCAGCTCCACGTATTGGCTGTAAGGGGCTTTGTAGTCGTATACTTTGCCTAATTCGATTTCAATGGTGCGGGTAGTGACGTTATCGAGGAACTGCTTGTCGTGGGAGATCACGATAATTGCGCCGGGATAATCCTGCAAGAAACTTTCCAGCCAGAGTATCGATTCGATATCGAGGTGGTTGGTAGGTTCGTCGAGCAGCAGGTAGTCGGGTTTTTTGAGCAGCATTTTGGCCAATTCCACGCGCATCTGCCAACCGCCGCTGAATTCGTCGGTGAGGCGCGACATATCAGTGGGTTTGAAACCCAGACCTTTGAGCACGCGTTCGGCGTCGGCCTGGGCTGATTGCCCGCCCAACAAATCGAAGCGATGGGTGAGATCTGCAAATTCCTCCAGCAATTTGGCATAATCGTCGCTTTCGTAATCGCTGCGGTGGCCGATTTCGTCGTGCAGAAAGGCGATACGCTGTTCCATTTTTTTCACTTCGTCGAATGCGGTTAGCGCTTCTTCGATCACCGTCCGGCCTTTGGGCAGGTTCATTTCCTGGTGCAGGAAGCCCAGGGTGCTGCTGGAAGAGCGACTTACGCGACCGTCGTCGGGGGTGATATCGCCGGCGATGATTTTGAGCAACGTAGACTTACCCGCGCCGTTGCGCCCCACGAGCCCCACCCTGTCGCGATCGCCGATGACGACATCGAGGCGGTCCATCAGCACCCGGTCGCCGTATTTCAGATAAACATCGGTAACGTTGAGCATAACATTTACATCAAATATCCAAACAGGGTGCAAAGAAACACAAAAGCACGGAGTTGATTACGCTTTCTCCAAAGTAAATCCGAAAGTAGAGCCCACATTGGGCGCGCTGCGCACGTTGATGGTTTGGTGATGAGCCTCAATGATGTGCTTTACAATGGCCAGCCCCAGGCCGGAACCGCCCTGTTCGCGAGAACGGCTCTTATCAATTCGGTAGAAACGGTCAAATACGTGGGGCAGGTGTTTGGCGGCAATGCCGATGCCGTTATCGGCAACTTCTACAAGAATATGCTTGTCCATATCGTAAAATCCGACCTTTGTGCGCCCGCCGGGGTTGCCGTATTTAATCGAGTTGCTGAGCAGGTTGATAAGCACCTGGCGGATATTTTCGCGATCGGCGCGCACCCGGTAATTTTGAGCGGCGCCTTCCTTGAATTCGAGTTTGATATTCCGGTTTTTGGCCTTGAAATCGAGGTCTTCGAATACTTCTTCGGCGAGCTGCCGGATGTCAAAAACGCGAATATCCAGCACCAGGTCGCCCGATTCAAGGCGGGAAATAGCGCTGAGGTCTTCGACTATTGTTTGCAGTCGGTCAACGTTTTTGGCTGCTTTTTGTAAAAAAACCATATTGACCTCTTCGTCTTCCAACCCGCCTTCCAATAATGAATGTAAATAACCCTGAATATTAAAAATCGGGGTTTTGAGTTCGTGAGAAATATCGCCTACAAACCGGCGACGGTATTCAGCCCAGGATTTGTATTTTTCAATTTCCTGCTCCTGCTTGTTGGCCCACTCGGCAACGTCTTTTTCTACGTCGTCAATAATATTTACGCCGGTGTCAATCGAGGTTGATTTTTCTTCAGGCAATAATTTGCGCTGGTGAATGGTTTTATAAATTAACTTAATTTTTCTATATATGTATTGTTTTAAAAAATAAATAGATACAAAATACGTAACCCCAAAAACGATAACAGGAAAAGCAATCCAATACAACAGCGTGCTGGCTCTGTAGAACAAGAAGTAAACGATAAGCATGCCGGCGAGCGACAGGGCGGCAATTAAAAGCGATGAAAACCCCGCGATTTGGCGCGGCGTGGGATTTTTTAGCATCAAAATTCGAATTTATAACCTATACCCTTGATCGTTTTAATGTACTCATCGCCAATTTTTTCGCGCAATTTGCGAATATGCACATCAATAGTTCGGTTACCGACTATAACGTCGGTTCCCCATACCTTATTGAATATTTCCTCGCGGGTAAATACTTTGCCTGGTTTTGACACCAGCAGGTTAAGTAGTTCGAATTCCTTTTTGGCGAGCTCTATAATGGTATCGCCTTTTTGAACATTTACTTTTTCGCGGTTGATCACCAGGTCGCCTATGTTCAAGATGCCTTCATCATCGTAGCTGTCCTGGCGATCGGAGCGACGCAACAACGCTTTAATGCGACTGATTAATACCCTGGGCCGGATGGGTTTGGTGATGTAGTCGTCTCCCCCGCCCTCCAGTGCGGCAATCTGCGAGTAATCTTCTTCCCGGGCGGTGAGAAAAGCGATCAGCGTTTTGCTAAAAGCGGGTTTGTTGCGCAACTGGCGGCAGAGTTCTACGCCGTCCATTTTGGGCATCATGATATCGAGAATAATCAGGTCGGGGTGTTCGCGTTCTGCGACCCGCAGGCCCTCTTCCCCATCGGAAGCCGACAGCACTTCATACCCTTCTTTTTGGAGGTTATAGCGAAGGATTTCGAGTATATCCGGTTCGTCGTCAACGATGAGTATTTTGGCAGAATCCATTATTGCTCAACTGATTAGTTTGAGATGCGACAAAGGTAGCCAAAAGCCCCGTAAAGACTACATTAAATAATTGTTAAGCGGTTTCTACTCTGCCAAAATTTTTACCCAGTGCTGTCGATCAGGGGTTTGGATCAAGACAAAATAGAGCCCTGCCGGCAAACGCGACAAATCTATTGTGGCTTGCCCCTCGTCGATTCTGGCGTCAACAGGCATGATCCTGCCGATGGCGTCGCAAAGCGAGATACCGGTTATTTCCAGCCGGCCGCCCCATCGCAGCGTATAACGCCGGTCGGTCGAGGGCATGGGAAATACGGTGATGTCAATTTCGCCGGCTGATAGATATACGCTCGCGATATCTGAATAGGCATATTTGCCATCAAAATCGGTTTGCCGCAGGCGGTAATAGCTCAGCCCTGCCAGCGGTTGTTCGTCGGTTAAGCGATAAACAATCGGAGCGTTGCTGATACCTGCGCCAGGCAAGGTAGCAACAGCCTCGAAGAAACGACCGTCGGCGCTGCGCTCAACAATGAAAGATTCATTATTGAGTTCGGTGGCGGTAGACCATTCCAATTCGACTACGTCGCCCATTGGTCGGGCGTTGAAGTAGAGCAGCGAAACGGGAAGCGGATTCAAGGCTGTAATGGATGCCAGCGTAAACGGACTAAAGCTGGTCAAGGCTGCGGCAGTTTCAATAGTACCCGCCGAGGCGTCTCCGGTGAGGGTTCCGGCGCCTTCGCTTACCCATTGGGCGCCGTCCCATCGGGCTACTAACAGATCGGCGGGTTCGTCAACGCCGCCGCTGCGGTCGTTCCAGCTCAAGGTTACATAAGCGCTGCCGCCGTTAAACATATTCAGCAGCCAATACTCCCTGCGGCTGATGTGGTCGATGGGCGCTTCTATGGCTGACGCATCGTAGCCGTCGAGGTTGGGGTCGTTGTATTTGTACAACACTTCAAAGTCAGGGGTTCCTGTTGCCGTTTCTACCCTGATCGGGGCGTAATGGCTGGAATCGCCCACCGGGAAGGAGAAACCAAAAGGGCCCGCCGCCAGGTCGAGTTTGCGCACTAAGCCGTGGATATAGCTGTTGTCGGAGGCGCCGGTGGCCGCGGCAGACGACAGGAACGTTACCGCAGTCGTATCGGTATTATCAATGATGCCGTTGGACAGCGTCAGTATGGTAGCGATATTGATGGGCATTTGGGGGATGAGCCCGTCGGCGTTGTTAATAGTCAGATTATCAAACTGGTGTGTGAGGGCCGTTGAGCCGATCAACAGCTGGGTGGTATCGCCGTTGAGCAACATAGTGCCGGGGCCGAAAACGACGCCCTTGGCAGAACCGGTAAAATCGATGTTCTTTTTAAAGGTGCTGGTCTGGTTGTTCGTGGTGCCAATTCGCAGGTCGCCGGCGCCCACGGCCGCTTTGAGGCGGAGGTCCTGATAGAAGGTATCGCCTCTGAGCTGGGCTGTTGACAGGCCGCCTGTACCCGATTTATTGATTTCGCAAATGCCGTAAAAAGCGTTGCCGCCGCCCAATTGGTCGAGTCCGCCGCCTGTTTTTTCAAAATAAGCGGAGGATTCAAAAACACTGGATCGCACATTGTTCAGGAAGGGTGCGATAACGCTAACAGTGCTGTCGAATAGCGACGAATCGATGGTAATGGCCGAGGTCAGATCGGCTGCTACAGGCCCGCCGAAGGTAGTACTTCGAATATTGAGGGCAGCCATTTTCATGGTGTCGTTAGCTGCGCTGCCCAGTTGGGTAACATTGCGGAAGTTAAGCGTGCCGGTGTTGAAACTGCCGTCGATTTTGAAAGCCTTGCCGTCGGCCAGGGTTATTGTGCCAAAGTCGCCAAAGCGAATAGTAGAACCCGCCTGGGTGTTTTGCATGAAAACGTCGCCGTTGAGATCGACGATTCCAGACTGAGCGCCGATCTGTATAACGGTATTTGTTCCCTGGTTACGGAAGTAGACGTCGCCGTTGAAGGCGATGTCATAGCCGGCGGCGCTGCCGAGGATGATGACGGCGCCCGGGCCGGCAGTTCCGGCCAAATTAATGATGGTCGTATCGCTAAAAGTTACATCGTTGTAAAATTGAGCGTTGCCTGCCCCAGTTTTCCTGAGTTCAATCTTATTAAATGCGACATCTTCAACTTGCGGGAAATTTGCAGCTGATAAAATACCATTGCTGATTGTTCCACCGGTTAAAGTGGCACTGCCGTTAACTTGAAGGGTATAAGTTCCTAAATTAAGAGAGCCCCCCTCTACAATCAAAGCGGCAACCTCCTCGTTTTGGTCAAGCACAGGATAAGCAGGCCTGCCGCCGACAATTCTTGCCGTCATCATATTATTGGGAACGCCGTTACTCCAATTGGGCCCAAAATTCCAGTTAGAGGTCATTGAATCGCCTGTCCAGGTAGTTTGAGGCTGAGCTGATATTTTCACATCGATAGCCGCCCAACCTGCGATCACTAGCAGGGCGAGTAATAGTTGCTTTTTCATAGGGATAAAACATTTTGTCAATAGTTAGTACGTCCGAGCGGCACGATCAAGCCGGCGTGAGGAATGCCGATAGGCGTAGTATCGAGGCCGTCGCCAAAAACGTCGTTAAACACGGGGTGGGCGATGCCGTATTCGATAGCCAGGCGCCGGGCCACAAACCGCCCGCCGAAGCCGAAGATAAAAATGCGTTCATTTGGTACGCCCAGCCAGTAGCTTTCGGTGAGCAGGTAGTGGCGCCTGCCGGTGCGGAAGGAGCCGCTGATACCCAGGGTAAATTGCTCCCAGAGCCCTCCCCGGTCAAAACCATTGCCCAATATAAAGGAAATATGTTTATCTTTTGAACCTAAAGTGCCAACTCCGTAAATAAAACCTGCGGATTCTTCTTCTTCTCCAAGGGCGACGGCATACAATACGCCTGCGCCGACATTAAATTTATCTTCCGTTATGGGTAAAGACACTTTGGCGTTTATCCAAACTGGAACATTATCGGCGTCAAAGATAAAGGTAGGAATACCACCCAGGGTAACCGACAGATTGTCGCTGACGCCATAGCCGATTTGGTTAATAAAAGCCATATTGTTGTAATACACAAAATGGCCCTGGGGGATGCCGTAGCCCGACACGCCCGCGAAATAGCGCCATGCGTAGGGATTTTCGGCCCAGCCGTTGGATTGAAGTAAAACGCCGCCGCGCTGCAGGTAAGTGATACGCAGGATATCGGATTGGCGGATCGTCAGTGGGCCGAGGTTTTGGGTCGACAGCACGACTCGCGAGCTATCGGAATCGAGCAAAATGCCGGTATACGCGTTGCCGTCGGTAGTCATCACCTCTACCAGAGAATCCCTTCGTTCTTGGGCTTGCAGGTTATTTTGGAAAAACGAGCACATCAACAGACAAACGGAGAAAAAGATCAGTTTTCCTGGTTGCATTTAATTGACTTTTATTTTTTCAATAAGGTAATAAAACAAGCCTGGAAAAAGGCGTTTCAGTGTGGCGGCAAAAACTTCCTTGCCGCCGATAAACACCTCTCTTTTTTGCGCTGCGATAGCCGACAAGGCCTTTTGGGCAAATACGGCGGGGTCGAGCCCTTTGCGGGTGGCCTCCGCCATTTGCTGGTTGGCCGAGCCGTCGCCTTTCAGCGCGTTAATAGTAACGTTGGTATGTACGTAACCCGGACAAATAACCGTTACTTTAATATTCTCCGGGGCCACTTCGGCGCGCAGTGTGTCAAAATAGCCGTGGAGCGCGTGTTTGGAAGCGGCGTAGGCCGAGCGGCCGGGAACGCCTATTTTTCCCATCACGCTGCTGATCACCACTATATGTCCGCTGCCTTGTTGCCACATAAAAGGCAATACAGCCTTGGTGACGGCCAGCGCGCCGAAATAATTTACGTCCATGATTTTTTGATCTACCTGCAATGCGGTATCTTTGACGTAAGCCCGCTGGGAAATGCCCGCGTTATTGATCACCATATCAATACGACCGAAGTAGTCGCGAATTTGTTGCGCAACGGCGGGCACGTTGTCAAAATCGGCCACATCCAGCGGCGCCGTCAGGATATCGGTTTTGCCGTGGCAATTTTGCTTAACGCGCTGCAACTCTTTATCATTGCGGCTCGAAATGGCCAACCTGGCCCCCTTTTCGGCCAGCGCGTATACAAGATGTTCTCCAATACCGGAAGAAGCCCCCGTAATCCAAATCACTTTGTCTTTGTAATACATAACGTCAATTTTCGATCTGCTGCAAAGTTCGTTTTTTGATTAACAAGATATGCGTACGTCATGAAAAAGTTATTCCTTATCCGCCATGCCAAATCCAGTTGGGACGACCCCGGCATACCTGATATAGACAGGCCGCTCAACGGAAGGGGTTTGCGCGATGCGCCGCAAATGGCTGTTTTATTGAAGGGCATGGGCATCCACCCCGACCGGCTGGTGTCGAGCCCGGCCAACCGTGCCTTTACCACGGCCTCCTTTTTTGCCGCCGCTTTCGGCATTCCCGCCTCCGAAATCGAGATAGTCGACGATATTTATGAAGCAATGCCGCAGGACATACTGCGCGTGGTGCACCACCTCGACGACAAATATGCTACGGTATTGCTTTTCGGCCACAACCCCACCCTGACCAGCGTGGCCAATATGTATGCGGAGTCGTATATTCCCAACGTGCCTACCTGCGGTATCGTCGGCATTCAAGCCGCCGTAGAACGCTGGCGCGATTTTAACGAACAAACCGCGCGCCTCATCGGTTTTCATTTTCCCAAACAACACCTCTCAGAATGAAAAACTGGCTTGTGATAACCCTCATATTCACAACATTGGCTGGCTGCGATAAAAAACCGGAGCGTATTTCCCTCACCGAAGACCAACAGGTACAATTACTTGCCGACCTGCACATGGCAGAATCGGCAGTACAGCACCTGCCGCCCGCCGTCAAGGACAGCATGATCCGCGTTTATTATGATCAAATTTTTATGCAATACCATCTCACCCAGGACGACTACGATGCGCTGATGAAAAATCTACGCGATAATGTAGACAAGATGCAGCCGCTTTATGAAAAAGTACTGGAGGAGCTGTCGAAACGGGAAGCGTTTTGATATTGGATGTTGGATATTTAATTAATTGATTTTTAATATTTTATAATACAAAAAATCTATAATTCAACATTAAGCATTTAAAATTAAGCAATGAATTATAGCGCAAGCAATTCTTCGATTTGCTTTTGCATCACTTTGAGCGTGGGGGCATCTATAATTTCGCCTTCTTTATTCATAAGAGAATAGATACGGGATATGGGCAGTTTATTGGGCAAAACGATAGTGCCCACGTGGTTGAGCACGCCGGTGAGCTGGTCCATACCACGGAGATTACCGGCGCGACCGGTAGCGATGCCCACCAGCGCCGCCTTTTTACCTTTAAAAGTTGCTTCGTATTGCCTTACCGAGCAAGCGTCGATAAACAGCTTGAGGGCGCCGGGAAAACCGCCGTTGTATTCGGGAATAAGATAAATAAACCGCCGGGCGGGGATCATAAACTCATCCTGGAGGGCAATCAATCCGGGCGACATTGCTTCTTTTTCGTACATATCGGCGTGAAACCAGCTGTGGTCGATATCCTCCAGTGCCAGTAGTTTGACTTCTTCGTCAGTAGAAAGCCGGCACAGTTCCGCATATTTTTTTGCAAATTGCAGGCACTCGCTGCCTTTTCGGTTGGTGCCCGATACAATTGTGATCATTTGTCGAAAATCTAATGTGTAAAAGTAATATCAATTAACATAAATTGGTTCATAAGCATATCTACAAAAATCCTTACCTTACCAAATAAAAAACAGCCAATATGCGACTCACCTATTACGGGCATTCATGATTTGGCCTGACAACCAAGGGTAAACACCTGCTTTTTGATCCATTTATCAGGGGTAATGAGTTGGCCCGGCATATCGATATACACAATATCAAAGCCGACTACATTCTGCTATCGCACGGCCACGGCGACCACGTAGCCGACGCCGAGGAAATTGGGAAACACAACCATTCGGTTATCGTCTCCAATTTCGAAATCGTTAGTTGGTACGAAGCCAAGGGGCTCAAGGGGCATCCGATGAACCACGGCGGCGCCTGGCATTTCGACTTCGGCACGGTCAAGTACGTCAATGCCGTACACTCCAGCGTATTGCCCGACGGCGCCTACGGCGGCAATCCCGGCGGTTTTGTCATCTGGAACGAAGAGGGCTGCATATATTTTGCCGGCGACACAGCGTTGACCATGGATATGAAGCTCCTGCCCATAACCTGTCCGCCCCTCACCGCAGCCATTTTGCCCATAGGCAGCAATTTCACAATGCACTATGCCGACGCGGTTGTTGCCTGCGATTTCATCAGTTGCGACAAAGCGATAGGCTGCCACTACGACACCTTCGGGTATATTAAAATTGATCACGAAGCCGCAAAAAAGGCTTTTCAGGATAGTGGAAAAACGCTACTTTTGCCGGCTATCGGAGCAACTATTGAACTGTAGAAGTTTCTAATCATTTGTTCATCAAAGCATTACTCCAATGGGTAAGGTAATTGCCGTTGCCAACCAAAAAGGCGGCGTCGGAAAAACGACAACAACGATCAACCTGGCTGCCAGCCTGGCCATACTCGAAAAGAAGGTGCTAATCGTAGATGCCGACCCACAGGCCAATGCCTCGTCCGGAGTAGGCGTTTTGTCGGGCGATGCAGAGACGAGCCTGTACGATTGCATGATCCAGGGGCTGGAACCCGGCGACGCAATATATGAAACCGACACCCCCAACCTGCACGTCCTGCCCTCGAGTATCGACCTTGTCGGCGCCGAGTTGGAACTGGTGAATCGCCCTCGCAGGGAATATGTAATCAGAGATATCGTCGATCAGGTCAAACAGGATTACGATTATATATTCATTGACTGCCTCCCTTCGCTGGGGCTCATCACCGTCAACGCACTCACCGCTGCCGACGCTGTATTGGTACCGGTGCAATGCGAGTTTTTCGCCCTGGAGGGGCTGTCCAAACTTCAAGACACCATCAAGCTCGTGCAGCGGCAGCTCAACCCGGCGCTGGAAATCGAAGGTATCCTGCTGTCAATGTACGACCCGCGATTGCGACTGGCCAACGTAGTGGTGAGCAAAGTGCGGGAAATCTTCAAAGACCAGGTGTTTGACACCGTCATTCATCGCAACTCGCGCATCAGCGAGGCGCCCAATATGCATATGCCCATCGTGCTCATCAATGCGGGCAGCAAGGGCAGTGTGAATTTTCTCAACCTGGCTGTTGAGTTTTTATCAAAAAATAACGACCCCACGCAGGCCTACCACCTGGTTGCCGGCGGAGTAGATTAAGGGTCGACAAGGAAACGGCACACACATGGCAAAAAAATTAGTCAAGGTGGGCAAGCGTGAACTCGGCTCCGGTATCGACGCGCTTTTTTCACCCAAAATCGACCAGGAAATACAGGACAACCCCGAGAAGATTGTCCGCGAGTTCTCCAGCGTCTTTGCAATGATCCCCATCGATCAGGTGGAGGCCAACCCCGACCAGCCTCGCAAAGACTTCAGCGAGGAGGCCCTCCAGGAATTGGCAGAGTCAATCAAAGTACACGGACTCATCCAGCCTATTACAGTACGACGTCTCAGCACTCACGAATTCCAGCTCATTTCGGGCGAACGCCGCTGGCGCGCATCGAAAATAGCCGGGCTCGCCGAAATCCCCGCCTATATCCGCATCGCCAATGACCAGGTCATGCTGGAAATGGCGTTGATCGAGAATATTCAGCGCGAGAACCTGAATGCGGTGGAAATCGCCATCACCTACCACCGCCTTAAAGAAGAATGCAACCTCACTGACGAGCAACTGGCCGAACGAGTGGGCAAAAAGCGCAGCACGGTGACCAATTACCTCCGCCTGCTCGATTTGCACATCGAAGTGCTGGAGGCCGTCAAGCAAGACCGCATATCCATGGGGCACGCCCGCGCATTGGCCGGTATAGAAGACAAGTTGCTCCAAAAACAGGCCCTCGACGAGGTGTTGAAAAAAGACCTTTCGGTGCGAGATACCGAAAAGCTGGCCCGCGATTACGCAAAACCGCGAAAAGCTGCGCCGGCAGGCGAGCCAAAAAAGGGCGCGCTTACCGAAGACCACCAGCGCATGCTACGCGATTTCCGGGCTTTTTTCGGCTCCGGAAAAATACTGATGACCCTCGAAGACTCTGCTACCGGCAAAGGACAGATTGTGATCCCCTTCAATTCTCACGACGAATTGAACGAATTTTTCAAATGCATAGAACAATAACAGTCGACAATCTACTGCGAGGAATTGCAGGGTCGTATAGTCGCGCCTTGGCTACTCCGCTAAATGGCCGTAGAGGGACTATTGGACTGTTGGACTGTTGGAGTGTTGGACTGCGGAGATACGGATTTGCGGAGCAAAACGGGCTTCAAATATTCGCCCCCTCGCCCCCTCGCCCCCTTGCCCCTTCGCCATGTCATATCATCCTCTGTGCCATCTTTGTATTCCTGTTTCAATTTGCCGGCTTTGCCCAGCAAGCCGTGCCGGTTGACAGTCTTCCTGCCGCACCTGTTCGAGATACCATGACAGCGCAGCAAAAATGGCCTGTGCCCAAAAAAGCGTTATTGTGGGCCATAGCGCCGGGCGGCGGGCAGATCTACAACAAGCGTTGGTGGAAATTACCGCTGGTATACGGCGCTTTTGCCGGCATCATCTACAGCGTCGATTACAATCAGAGTCGTTACCGCCGGTTGAAAACGGCCTTGAGCCTGGAGTTGGAAGGGCTCGACCACGAATTTACGGGCACCACCCTCGATAATGCGCGAACGCTTCGCATTTTGCGCGATAAATACGACAAAAACACGCAACTATCTTACGTCGGCGTCGTACTTGTATATGCACTGCAGGGTATAGAAGCATTCACTGACGCCCATTTACGCAACTTTGACATCAGCGACGACCTCAGTATGCGCATACAGCCGGCGCCGGCTGTGCATCAGCTCAGCGGCGCTCCCCTGCCGGCCTTAAGCGTGCGCCTGCAGCTCAAGACCAATACTGCTCAGCCCGGGAAATAGCATAGTTTATTAGTACATACACATAACCCATATTACCATGGCTAACCAACAATTCCGCATCGGCATTGCGATGGCGGGCGCCGTTTCCGCAGGCGCTTACACCGCCGGCGTAATGGATTATCTGCTCGAAACCCTCGATCGCTGGGAACAAGCAAAAAGGCGCAACAAGGAACTGGGGCCGGCGCATAAAGATTACGACCACACGGCGCCCATGCACGATGTTGTCATTGAAGTACTTGGCGGCGCCTCGGCAGGCGGCATGACCGCCGCTATTACCTCTCTGGCCATGTTTGAAGGCGTTACCCCGGTGCAACAGGTATCCGACAGCGGCGCCGGCAACCGGCTCTACGACAGTTGGGTCAACCTCAACGACGCTGACAACAAACGGGTGACCTTCAGCCAGATGTTGCTCAACGACGATATTGCCGATAAATTTATCCCTTCACTGCTCAATTCCGGTCCTGTAGACGCCATTGCCGACAGAGCCAAAAACATCACGATAAACAAACAACCCGGCGACGCCAACTGGCCGAGTTACATCTCTAAAGATCTGGAAGTCATCCTCACCATTTGTACCTTGCGCGGCGTGCCCATCGAAATCAACTTCGGCACTGCGGAAGATACGGAAGCCAATCAGGAGGCCGACCCGGTGCCCGCTTTCAAAATGTACCTGCACAAGGGCATTGCCCAATTTACCATCAACCCCCAAAACAAAGCCGAGCACCTCTTTCAACTCGACCCTCATTCAGAAGCTGCCCGCACGCAACTTATAGAATGCGCAAAGGCTACCGGGGCCTTCCCTATCGGGCTCCGCTCGCGTTTCATGAGTACTCCGCGCAGTTACATCAAAGCGCACTTGAAACGCATGTTTGGCCAGAACATCAATATCAACTGGGATATTATCCCCGAAAAATTTGATTTTACTGCCGTAGACGGCGGCGCCATCAACAACGAACCCTTCGGAGAAGTATTGCGCGTACTCGAAGAGCGCAATGAGGCCGATCTCAATGCCGAAGGCGGCGTCCAGGATCGGGGAGTCGATTATTTTCCGTTTAAAAACTACGCGCTGGTCATGATCGACCCGTTTCCCAGTTTTGAGGAGAATACCGACGAGGCGTTAAAAACGGAATTGGCGTCCATACTCGACGTAGGTCCGCAACTCATCAGCGCCCTGCGCAGGCAGGCTATGCTCAAAGAAAACGAATTGTCGAAAGGATTTACCAAAGAGCATACCCGGGCTATGATCTTCCCGGTGCGGCGCAGGAAAATTATTGAAGACGGCGTAGAAAAAGAAATCAAAGAAAAATACGCCATTGCCTGCGGTTCACTGGGCGGTTTCGGCGGCTTCTTTAGCAAAAAATTCCGGGTGCACGATTTCTTTTTGGGGAGAAAAAACTGCCAGAGTTTTTTGCGTAAACACTTCGCTATCAGTGCCAATGACGCTTTTATTATGAACGGCGACCAGATTGTAAGCGTGGAATGTCCAATTTTTGAAGGCTGGACCAAAGACAGCGCCATGTACAAGCGTTTTGTTTACAGCAAAGACGGCGTTGATTTCCTGCCTATCATTCCGGATTTGCGCATTAAAAATGCCAATTCGCACGACGAAGTGGAAAACGGCACCCTTCCCGATCCCGTTCTTGAAAAAATCACCTATGCAGAATTGCGCGCCTTGCGCGGCCCCATACAATCGCGCATACGCAGGGTGTTGTTCACTGCGCTGAAAAGCCTGCTGTTACCTGGCAGCCACACGTCAATGAGTAAATCTGAAAAGCGCTTCAACCGGCGCGTACGTCAGTTGGTGCGCTGGCGGCTCAATGACGCTTTTCCGCTTCGCGTGGCTTTCTGGATTTTAGTAGCGCTGCTGGCCGTATTTTTTGTAGTACTGATTCCTATTACCCTCGTTGTTGTGATTTGTCTGTATTATATCATCGCCAACGCTCTGGCCAACAAGATTTTCCATGTAGTGGTGGCTGATTTCAAGCGACGCGGACTCATATGACCCATCGGCAAAAAATATACCTTATCTCCCCCGCGCATCCGTTGCGCGGGGGCATTGCATCGTCGAGTGAACGGCTGGCGCAGGAATTAACCGTGCATGGCCATGATGTAGTATTAATATCCTACAGCCTGCAATACCCCGGTTTTCTTTTCCCCGGGAAAACGCAATATACCAAAGATCCGGCGCCGGCGGGGGTACGCATCCGCACCCTGATCAATGCCGTCAATCCGCTGAATTGGTTGCGGGTAGGCCGAATATTAGCCCGTGAAAAACCGGATTTGATCATTGTGCGCTATTGGCTACCGTTAATGGGCCCATGCCTGGGCACAATACTCCGGTTTGTCCGCCTCAATGGTCATACCCGCATTATCGCATTAGCCGATAACATCATCCCGCACGAAAAACGCCCCGGCGATGCGTTATTTACCCGCTACTTTTGCGGCGCTGCAGACGCTTTTATCGCGATGTCAAAAACGGTAGCCACTGATATCGGCCTTTTTGCGCCAGGCAAGCCGGTGGAATACATCCCCCACCCGCTTTACGACAACTACGGCGACAAAGTGCCGCGAGAGGCGGCATTGCAACAATTACAGCTTGACGGCGACACCCGTTATCTGTTGTTTTTCGGATTTATTCGCGATTATAAAGGCCTCGATCTTCTGCTCGATGCCATGGCTGAGCCCCAACTGGCCGAATTCAACCTCAAATTGATTGTAGCGGGCGAATTTTACGGCAACGAAGCCGCCTACCAGCAGCGTATCGACAGGCTGGGTATTCGCGACAAGCTGATACTGCACACCGATTTTATACCCCACGAAGCCGTTAAATACTACTTCGGCGCCGCCGACCTTGTCGTGCAACCCTACAAATCAGCCACGCAAAGCGGCATTTCGCAATTGGCCTACCACTTTGAAAAACCCATGGTTGTGACGCGCGTCGGTGGTTTACCCGAAATTGTGCCCCATGGCGAAGCCGGTTACGTGGTAGCTGTCGATGCCCGGGACATCGCCGCCGCCATCGCCGATTTTTACCGCAACCAGCGCGGCGATCAGTTGCAGGCAGGAGTTGCCAAAGAGAAACGGCGGTTTTCCTGGGAGAATATGGCCGAAGGCATTTACCGGCTGTATGTCAAGTTATTAGCGGCCAAAAAACGTTAAAATCCGTCTTCATATGTAGCTTTCCATTCTTCGCGGCGTTATCCATTCATATTCGCTTTACACCTGTCCGTTTGCGCAAATAGCAGGATTTTTATTTCACGGAAAAATCTGTAACACATGAAGAAGATGCTCCAATGGGGCCTGTATTGCGCATGCATATGGGTGCTGAATACTCCTTTCCCGGCAACGGCCCAACCCATCGACGACGTCGTTCGGCGCAGTCTGATCGCTGAAAAACAACCGCTCGAATACCCGCCTGTTCGCGAAGCCGACATCATTTGGGAAAAACGCGTGTGGCGCGTCATTGATAGCCGGCAAACCATGAACCTGTCGTTTGCCTATCCCCCCATGCCGCTGGTCAAGTTGCTTGAAAAAGGCATACGCGAAGGCGCTATCACGCCCTACAGCATTGAAAATCAGGACTTTAGCGAGAGCATGGATACGTCCGAATTGTTTTCATTGCTCTACCGGGTGGATACCATCCCGGTTTTTGACCCCGAAACAGCCGATCAATATGAGCAAATTGTGCTAACCGATTATAACCCCGAAGACGTTGTTCGCTACCGCATCAAAGAGCTGTGGTATTTCGACAAACAGCGCTCTACGCTACAGGTAAGGATATTAGGCATTGCGCCATTGTTGATAGTTAAAGACGATAATGGCGACTTCTTGTACGAACGCCCACTTTTTTGGGCATATTACCCCGATTGCCGGAAATGGCTTGCGCAATATGAAGCGCCCGCGCTTAGTCAATCAGTACATACCATGACATGGGAAGACCTGTTTGAGATGCGGCATTTTACCGGCTACATAATGAAAGAAAACAACATCTACGACCGCAGATTAACGGATTATCTCAGCGGAGTTGACCTGCTGAGCGAAGCTGGAAAAATCGAACAAAGCCTGTTCAATTTTGAACACGATTTGTGGTCGTATTGAATTGTTATCAAAAATTGGAATCCTGCATGGGTTCAACTTTTTTATAAAGCGCCGGGTGAAAGGAGTTAAGGCACGTGTCGAAAACTCCTTTCATTCAGCGGGTTATAAAACTTGCTGCGTTTGTTACTCTTGCATTTTTGCGCCGTAGCTCAAGTCGCCGGCGTCGCCGAGGCCGGGAACGATGTATGACTTTGCGGTAAGTTCCTCGTCGAGGGCGCCCATCCAGATATGGGCATGAGGGAACAGGCGGCGGAGGTGCTCCAATCCGTAGGTTGAAGCGATAGCCGTGACAAAGTGCAATTGCCTGGGTTTGCCATAATTAAACAACTCCTTGGCTGCCATACCCATTGAGGCGCCGGTGGCCAGCATCGGATCGCTCAAGATAAGCACGCAATTGTCGAGCGGAGGGCAGGAAATATATTCGAGGTTGATTTCGAAAGAGCCGTCTTTGTGGTGTTTGCGATAGGCAGACACAAAAGCATTGCCGGCTTCGTCAAAATAATTGAGCATACCCTGATGCAGGGGCAGGCCGGCGCGCAAAATGGTGGCCAGTACAATCGAATCGGCAGGCTTTTGCGTGCGCGCTATGCCCAGCGGGGTTTCAACTTCCAGATCGTTATACGCCAGCGTTTTGCTGATTTCGTAAGCCAACACCTCTCCGATGCGTTCGAGGTTGCGCCGGAAGCGCATCCGGTCTTTTTGTAAGTTGACATCGCGCAATTCGGCTACAAAACGGTTGCCAATGTTGCGCTGTTCGCTAAGATTAAAAATCATGAGCCGTACTTTGCCCCAAAGATAACAAGCCGCTCGTATAATAGTAGTAAATCAGCGGGAAGATTGGCTGCCAATTGCCATTTCATGAACTGCCGACCAGCCGCTCCAGCCGTGCGCATCAGAGAATGAGCTGTTGTGCCAGAGGGCTGAAAAGGCGCCGCCGGTTGCGCGAAGCGCCGATTGCAAAGCCCCGATTTTCGCCATAGCTTCTTCAGGGCGAAAGCCGAGATAGTCTTTGAGGGTAACATCCATGACCTGAAAAGGGTGCAGAGTAAGCGAAGTGATTTGTTCGCTACTCAGATCGTACCAGGGGAAAGGGGTGGCAATCCCCGCCCTGAACCCCACAGCATCGGCAAATCCGAGGGTGTAGTCGTGGGCGATACCATGATCCAGCAATGAGCGGTAAGTCTGCGGAAACTTCAGTCGCAAGTAATGCTGCCGGCTGTGCAACACCGGCCCGCCTGTTATGTCGGCAAGCCTGGCGATTTCCATTTTGAGCAATTTCTCATTTTCCGTGCTGTTGTAGGAAGGATGAATACCATGCTGATATTTCCCTGCCAGCCGTTTGATCAAACTACGCAATGCCGGGTTGCGATGCGACAGATTGGGATCGAATGGGCTGGAATCTCCCAGCAAAAAGAAAAACAGGGGCGCTTGTTCGCTTTGACCGGCGCAACGCTCGAGATAGCTGAAAGTATCGAACGGATCGCGCTGCATGCCGGCAAGTGTCTGCAAACGAGCTTTGAATAACCCTGTTTTGCCATGCAGTAATTCATTTAACGCCCCTCCCGTTTGTCTGATCCATCCCTTGTGTTTAAATGCCCAGGCTTGGTCTATATCGTAAGTTAATTGGGAAGAAAATTTCGGCGGAGTAAAATTAATATTAGAATAATTATTCCTCAATTGCATTCTTACGCGGTCTGCCCATTGGTGCAAAATGGGTAGCTCCAAAAAACCAAATCGATGGGCCGCGCTAAAGGCAGCGGGGAAGCGGCCATGGGCGTCGGGTTGAAAAGGAAGGTACTCTTCGTAGCGGGAAAGTAGAAAAAAAGCCATGGCAGGCAGGTCAAAAGGCCAGGTATGCCTGGTTGTTGCGATGGGAAACAGCGCGGGCAGGTCTTCAACCGTAACGGCTTCAAGCGCAATGGGGCGGATGCCTGTTTCCCATAGCAGCCCCGAGTCGGGAAAACTCAATATGCCTGGTACCGGCGAGGTGTCGGCATAAGCGATCCTGGGGCCTTGATATTGGATAAAGACATCCAGATTGTTAGTCACTTTGCAGGGTATCCCCACCAATACATCAAACAAAATTGGAACGGTATACGACAAACGTTCACTTTGACGAGGGGCATACAACAGCAATATTAGGTTGGATTGCGCCATACGGGCATTGTTTTTAAGTAAAAACGGCAATCGAGACGGAAAAATATTAGAAGTAAAGGACATTAATCGCAATGTGAAAAAATTGTACCTTTGAAAATGACTTATTCCGGTTACCCCCTGCGACGGCGTTCACCCGGCCATGATGAAAAACGCAAGTGCAAACCGGAATTGAACAAATAGCCCAAAATCCTGTATTACTTAATAAGCTTTTGCGTTCCTATGAAGAAACTTGCCCTTTTTATTATTGTATTAGGCTGCTACGTTGCTGTAAAGGCGCAGGAGCAGCCGGGTTCTTCCACCTATTTTTATGATGCCAAGGGCATTGTATACAAAGAGGAGCTAACCTTTGACCTGAAATTTTTGCAGACCAATGGTTATGCGCTAGGGGTTAATATCGGCAAACTCAAGACATACTACCTGACCAACTATTACAACTTTGAAATTGGCGAACTGAAACATACGCGTGAATACCGCCAAAGCTTCGATTTTCCGGCGCCTTCTTCCAATCGCGTTTCAAGGGCTTTCATTTTTGGGAAGCAGAACAACTTTTTGGTATTGCGGGGTGGACTGGGTCAAAAGCGTTACTTCTCGGAAAAAGCCAAACGAAAGGGGTTGGCGGTAGGCATTAGCTATGAGGGAGGTCCTTCTCTGGGATTCCTCAAGCCCTATTATCTTGAACTGGTGCGCACCGCCGAACCTGGCAGCAACCAATTTTTCATTCGCAGCGAAAAATATAGCGCCGCCAACGAAGACCTGTTTTTAGATATCACGCGTATCTTTGGCGCATCGGGGTTCAGCAAAGGCCTGGGCGAGGTTAAGGTGCTGCCCGGCGGCCATGCCAAGGTAGCAGTGCATTTCGACTGGGGCGCCTTCGACGAATTCGTCAAAGCGCTGGAAGCGGGAGTGATGGTCGACTTTTACTTCCGCGATGTACCCATTATGGTCGAATCGCCCCAGGTACCCAATGTGAACAACAGCCCGATTTTTGTTAATCTATATCTGAATTTGCAATTGGGCAAGCGCTGGTAAAGGCATTTGCCCTTCGAATATATCAAACTGCCATGATCGAACTGCCGGTTACGGAATCCAATACTTCTCGTCAGCGCCGCCCGGATTGGCTGCGCGTCAAATTGCCGATAGGCGAAAACTATAAAAAAGTACGCAGCCTGGTCGACGAATACCAGTTGCACACCATTTGTCAGAGCGGTAATTGCCCCAACATGGGCGAGTGCTGGGGCGAAGGCACGGCCACATTTATGATACTGGGCAATACCTGTACCCGATCTTGTTCTTTTTGCGCCGTAAAAACCGGTCGCCCTTCCGAATACGATACCGACGAACCTCGTCGCGTGGCGGAAGCCATCAAACTCATGGGCGTCAAACACGCCGTAATCACCTCTGTGAATCGCGACGAATTACAGGACCGCGGCGCTGAAATTTGGTATCAAACGGTGCGGGCCGTCAAGGAAATGTCGCCGGAAACTACCATCGAAACGCTCATCCCCGACGTCAAAGCCACCTGGCAAGCGCTTGAACGCATGATCAGCGCGGGCCAGGAAGTGGTGTCGCACAATATGGAAACAGTACAGAGGCTGTATCGCAAAGTACGCCCGCAGGCTAAATACGAGCGTAGTCTGGAACAAATACGCCGCACCAAAGACTACGGCAAACGCACCAAGTCGGGTATCATGGTAGGCCTGGGAGAAACCCCCGACGAAGTATTTCAAATCATGGATGATCTGGTAGCCAACGGCTGTGATGTACTCACCATAGGACAATACCTGCAGCCGACCAAGATGCACCTCGACATTGTTGAATATGTTCATCCGGATACCTTTGCAATGTATCGAGAAGCAGGATTGGCCAAGGGTTTTCACATCGTAGAAAGCGGTCCTTTGGTAAGGTCTTCCTACCACGCCGAACGGCATCTCTAGGGAGAACAGGGTGCGGAAGCACTTTTGCCCCCGCCCCTGGTCTAAACCAATATGAAAACCTTGCTTTCGATGCCAACCTGCTTATCTGCAGCAACGGCAACCGCCTGCAGCAGTGCAGCATGCCCATGTGTTAGGCGGGCATGAAACAGAGCAGCTATAGCCGACCAACTGTACGGTACAACCCACCGTTCCGTAACCTCCGCTTGCACAATCGCCGCAAGCTGTGGAAATCGGAATTTTCGGCGCTCTGGTCCGCGTATTGCCGCCACCGCCGCCACCACCGGTATGGAGCTCATAATCAAAATGGTCCAACGCCTGCTTGTAGTTTTTGTACTCGGTCAGCAATTCCACAAACCGCTTGTAATCCGCCTCAACATGAAACTGGTAGTAGGCTAGCCCGCCGCCTTCCACCACGCGGCCATACTCCCCGTCGCGAGTCGGTACGCCTTCGTTTTTCAGGCAAACGCCGGTACCGTCGGACAAAGTAACGTTTACCAATCCTTCCTGTGCTGTGAAGTTGAAATGCTGATTGGAGAATAAACCGCTGGTGGGAACTGCGGCATCCTGCAAAACGAAGAAATTGGTAACACGGGTTCCTTCCTGGAAAAGGAGCAGCGCATCAGTCCCTACCTGCAGCAGTTCTCCCTTGCCGGTTTTAACAGCCTCAGTGGGGGTCGCTGCTTTCGTGTCTCCATGGAAAGGATTTTGCCATCCGTAGTTGTGGGCAATCAAGGCTAATAGCCAGGTCAATACAATTGTTTTCATCCGAAATAGGTTTGAAGTTACGCCTACTCTATTCTGGTTTTTCGGCAAACACCATTTTTTGTCAGGATTTCACAGGGTATATTTTTAATGTTTGATTGTTGGTTAGTCCATCTCGCCGCTACTCAACGCTATAAAGCTGCCGAAAGGCAGTGCTCCCCACAGTCTATGCAATTGACTGTAGCAATCGAGGCAGCATGCTGGCCGCTCAAATCCAGGCACAGGATTTAAGTCCGTTATTTTTGTATGATTTTTCAGATCGAATGGATATGACAAAAATAAGAAGCCCCATTTTATCCTGCAAGGGACAAAATGGGGCATTTTGGGGCATTTTGTATTTTATTACTCAGGAGCGCCCGAAGTTTGTTTAGCGCTTCGCTGTTTAGCTGTACCGCGGTACTCCAGAGTACAACTAAACAAACCCGTGGCGTTCCGCTAATTACTCCTTCACCACGCGCTGCACCAGCACCTGTTGGGCAGTTTGCAGGCGAACCAGATACATGCCTGCCGGCAGGCGGCTCATATCAATCTGGTGTTGTTGGTGGCCGGTTTGCCCGCCGGCGCTCAATTTCGACACTAACCTGCCATCGAGGGTAAGCACGGAAATATTATACATCTCGCTTGAAGCAGTTACAAACGATACCGTTACAGCGTCTGAAACGGGGTTAGGGAATAGCTGCAGCGAACCTGCATCAATCGGCGCCTCGCCGGTGCTATTGGCAAGGGAATAAGAAGGAATACCCATAAAGCGGTTAGCGCCGAAGTCGAGCGTAGCGCTGTAGGTATTAACGCAGCCATTGGCAGTTGTGATCGTCAGGCTCACCTGGTAAACGCCGGGCTGGGCGTATTGATGCCAGGCAAAAAAGTCAGTGCTGGTTTGGCCGTCGCCGAAATCCCAGAGGTAGCTTACGGCATCAGCCGAAGACAAGTTGAGGAAAAAGGCGCCGAGCGAATCGGGTTCGAGGAAGGGTACAAACAAAGCATTGCACTCCGTATTGTATAATATATCTTCTCCTGCTACAATGAGCATCGACATAGAGCTGGAACAGTCGCTTCCACTTATGGTGAGCGTAACCACATATACCCCGGGCTGAGCGTAGGTATGTACCGGGTTTTGCTCGTCGCTACTTGTACCGTCGCCAAAATTCCACTGCCAGGAAGTAATATTGCCGTAAGAAATATCCTGGAAGGCATAGGTTAATGCGCTCGATGAAGAATCAGGCAGGAAGTAGAAAATAGCCTGGCAGGATGGGCCTTCGTAATAGCCTCCGTCGCCGATACAGATGTGCTGGGTGACGGTGCTTTCGCAGCTGTCAGCCGTCACGATATGCAAGGTAACCGGGTAAATACCTGCCTGTGCAAACGTATGCGAGGGATGCTGTTCGTTGCTTATGGCGCCGTCGCCAAAATCCCAGGACCAGCCCAGTATTGCGCTGCCTGTTGCGCTGAAAGACTGGTCGTAAAAGTTGACGTTCAATGGATTTGCCGGGTTCAGATCGATATAAAAATCGGCAAAACAGTCGTCAAAGCCAGGATCACATGTAACATAATCATCGGGGCTGAAACCGGCGCAAGCGGCAAAACAAGCGTTGGTAAAGTGCAATTCGAGCCCATCAGGGGTAACCACACAGACCGGATCGTAAATCAGGAAACAATTACAAGAATCGATCACCGTACTATCGCAGGGCACAAAATCTTCAGGGCCGAAGCCTTCGCACTCGGCAAAACACGGGTTGTCAAACTGCTGATAGTATTCAATACCATTGATGCTATCTACGACATAGACGCAGACGGGCGAATAATATTCGGGGCATATACACCAAATACTATCGCAAACTACGAGTTCGTCATCTTCATAACCATAGCACTGCGCCTCGCATGCATTGCCGAAAGTATAATTGGTTCCATCGGGCAATATGACGCAAACAGGATCGTATACGGCCGGGCAGGGGCAGGCTTCACCGGCCAGTATCCACAATGAAGTAACAGACGTACAACCATCTTCTGTAGTGATGGTGAGCGTAACCTGATAAAAACCGGCCTCCGCATAGATATGCTCGGGGTTGGTGTCGTTGGAAGTATTGCCGTCGCCAAAATCCCAGTGCCATGCCGTTATCGGGCTAAACGCTATTGAGCCGTCAAAAAATGAGAAATGCAAACCGTTACCTCCACCTGCGGGATCATCGCCGCCGGAGTAATAATAGATATTCGCCCAGCAAAACGGTTGGTTATTGCACGGCACGACTTGCGTAGAGTCGTAGCCCGCACAAACAGCTTCACAAAGGTTAGGAAATTCAATAAACGAACCATCCGGAGTAGCCACGCATACCGGGTCGTATACGGGCGGGCAAACGCATCCGATATCGTCAAGTACCTCGACAATGGTAGTAAAGGTACTGCTGCAATCGGCAGTCGTAATAGTAAGCGTAACGATATACACCCCGGGCGCATCGTAAACATGCACCGGATTGGGCGCTGTGCTCACCCCGCCGTCGCCGAAACTCCACTGCCAGGCGAGAGTACCGGTACTGTCAAATACCGAGGATAAGTCGTAAAAAGCCACCGTTGGCGGCGCTACATCCGTTTGCTCATAATAAAAAAACGCCGCGCAGCTATCTGGTGGCGGCGGTGGGTTAATATCCGTGCAGATGTAAAAATCAGCGACATACAAACCGCTGGAATCAGGCAGGAACACCGCCGTTGACAATCCCGTACAAAAATCGAAGATGATGACAGAAATGGTAGCGCCGGCGGGGTCAACCGGTACAACTGCGGTATAGTGGCCGCTCATATCAGTGTATACTTCCATAACGCCGGTATTAGCCGGGTTGCCCCACTGGATAGTCAGGGGGTAAAACGATGCCGGTTGGGCGTTTTCCCCATACAGTACTTCGCCGCTCACCATAACGCCCTGCGACAGGGCATAGCCGGCTGTAAACAGCGACAATAGCAGCGTGATTAGTTTTGATTTCATTCTTTTTGCGTAATTTTGAAATTGTTAAACCATATTGATACGACTTGGCTGCAGGGCGCCTGGCGCTGGCAGCCATTTCTTTTTTAGCGTTTGCAATCGTCAATTTAGATGAATGACCATCAGTTTTTGACGGCTTAGCCCCTTTTCCGTATACACGCAAACCCAATAATAACCGGCGGGCCAATCTCCAACAGCCAGTGTCATACCAGTATCTCCATTGGGTGAAAAGCGTTGCCACGATTGTCCCTGCGAGTTATAGATCACTATTTCATCCATCGGCAACTCGCATTCCAGTTGCAAACCGTCTGTCGCGGGATTAGGATACAAGTTAATATATTCGCCTTCGGATAATTCAGTGATACCTATAATGGCGTCGGGGCGATAAACCATAAGCGTCATTTGATCGCCGGCAACGGGTATCATATCAAAATTACTGTTGACCAGCATGATATTTTTGATTTCTACAATCACTTCTACGCTATCGCGATCGGCAGGCAGAAGGTGGATCAAATCATCTTCAATAACGATGCGCAGTCGGGCAATTTCGCCGTATCCGCTCACGCCGTTGGGGCCGAAACGGGTTAGCGCGGCATCCAGCCCGTGTTCGGCGCCGGGAATTGACCGCTGGAAATAAAACATACCGCCGTCTGAATTGGGCCAGGCATTGGAATAATCGATAGTAAAAGAGCTGATGTAGTCGTCGTTATAAACCAGGGTAAAGGCCAGGCCGTTAAAATCTTCCACAGGCTGAGATTGCGAGCCCAATATGATGGGTATTTCCAGTTCGTAGCCGTCTGTAACCTGCATAACGGCGCCGCCGGTCTGTAAATCAATTGGCAGATCGATGCCGGCGATTCCTTCGGGAATGGAAAGTTCAACAACCGTATCGGTAGTATTGCCATAATTTAAAAAAACGGCCAGGAAGTCGCCCCATTCCACTAATCCATTGCCATTGCCGTCGGCAAAGCCGTAATTGACGCCGTCCGGAAAATCACTGGGCCAAAACAGCGGTAAGGCCTGTTCGGTAAAAAAAACCTCGCCTGAAGGACGGATGGGGCCTATCGAACCGTAGGCATAACCAATATACAGGAGGTCGTAGTGATCAACACGGCCGTTGTGGTTGGCATCACCCGGATATAATTGGGCATGCAGGGTTGACGCTGCGACGAGCATTGTCACGCCTAACAAAATTGACCATTTCCGCTTCAGATTCATAGTCGTATTATTCATCGATACAAAAGTAGTTGTAAGCGAATGGGCAAACAATTACTTTTTTTAACTTTTATCAGATTTTTTTATTATTTTTACAAACTAAAATATGTTTTAAAACATTGATTTACAATTATTTTCTACTTTTTTATAAACAATTTTTATCAATAAAAAAGAATAACTTTGCATTTATAAAATATGGTAGATAAACCTAAATTTGCGAGATGCAAGACAAAACGGCTCAATCCCGGTTATGCAAAACAGCAAATTAATGTCGCTGCTGCGCTCGCTTTCCGTTTCAGAGTGGCGGCGTTTCCATGAAATGACGGCTTCGCCTTATTTCAACAAACAGGAAGAACTGCAACGCCTTTGCGAATACCTCAGGCGAGAAAGCACACGCGGCTTTCCCGAGCGTAAATTGAGCAAAACACGCATTTTTGAGGCGGCCTTTCCCGAACAGGCGTTTGACGACAAGCAATACCATTACTTGATAAGCGGATTGCTGAAGCTGGCGGAGACGTTTATTAGTCTACAACAATTTGAGCAAGACGGCATTATGCCCGATTACTACTTATTAGCGGCTTGTCTGGAGCGAAAACTGGAGAAATCATATCGCCATAACCGCCAGAAAGCCACGGAGAAACTCAATCATTCTGTATTGCGCAACACCCGGTATTACTACCAGTCGTATTTACTGGCCGAATTGGAAGAGCAATTTTTCCTGTTACAAAATGTAAGGCGTTTCGACCCCCACCTGCAACAGGCAGCCGACAGTTTTGACCGCTATTTTTTGTCGCGCAAGCTCAACCTGTTGTGCGCCATGACCGACCGGCAGCGCAGTTCGCCCGAGCCATACCAACTTGCGTTGACTGATGAAGTGAGAGCATATGCAGAACAGCAGCAGTGGAACGGGGTACCCCCTATCCTGCTTTACCGCCAATTGCTGCTGGTACTTGACGAACCGGAGCAAAAGGAGCATTTCACCAATTTCATTGAGCTCATGCAGGCCAATGCTTCCGCTTTTTCGCCTGCAGAAATGCGCGACTTGTACTACTACGCCATCAATTTTTGCATACACCGCATTCGCCTGGGCGAGCAACATTTCGCCGAGATGCTGGTGTCGCTTTACGAGCGGGGGCTGGAGGGCGGTTTTTTGCTCGAAGACGGCAAATTATCGCCCTGGACGTTCAAAAACATGGCTGTACTTGGGCTGAGTCTGCGTCGTTTCGACTGGGTGGAAAATTTTGTAGAAACATACAGTCTACGCCTGCCCGAGGAAAGCAGAGCGGATGCCTATCATTTTAACCTGGCCGACCTGCACTACCACAAAGGCGAATACCGGCAGGCCATGGAGCACCTGTACAAGGTAGCCTATTCTGATATCCATTATAGCATAGGCGCCAAAGCCATGTTGCTCAAAATATACTATGAAAACCAGGAAACGGAGGCTTTATTGGCCTTGTTGGCTTCGTTCAAGGCTTTTCTCAATCGCAATAAGCTGGTATCGAAAACCGTCAAAGCCCCCTATCTGCATTTTGCCGCTTTATTAAGCGAATTGCAGAAGTACGGCCATGCCAAGGCGGGTATTATCGCCGAAAAAGTGAGGTCCACCCCCACCCTGGCTAACCGCAGCTGGCTATTGGAGCAGTTGGAGAGGGGGTAGGTTGTAGGTTCGTTTATAAG
>JRYG01000330.1_pt1 | contig 28211 bp, 24 predicted proteins | sample 235341 | NCBI WGS metagenome assembly JRYG01 (sample SAMN03074218, study PRJNA261478) | activated sludge metagenome | biome: Wastewater Treatment Plant; feature: Wastewater; material: Activated sludge; isolation source: activated biomass of a wastewater treatment plant treating hydrocarbon... ...
GTCAGGTCTGGAGCGAAGCGACAGACCGGCCGAGACTCGTCTGTCCTGAGCACGAGAGGGTGGTTCGCAGGGGCCTCCAGCCGTTCGCTGGCGAGGAATAAGCGAGGAGGCGCAGGGGGCGCAATGGAATTGCGTTCACCAGCCTTCGAGCGTTGACGAAGCCAGCGGGCGGTCTGGTGGTTCCTGCGGGCCGCCCGGGGGCAGCAGCCCTAAAGAGAAAGGCCCGGCCCGCGAAGCGGACCGGGCCTTTCGAGCAACAGTTCGCTGCAGGGCAGCGTCTACTTCCCCTGCCAGTTCGGCTTGCGCTTGCCCAGGAAAGCGCTGATGCCCTCCTTGCCGTCCTCGCTGAAGAAGACGGTCGCGAAGCCCTGCTTCTCGGCGTCGATCCCGGCGTCCGGGTCTCCACCGCGGAAGCTGACCTGCTTGACCTGCTCGATTGCGAGCGGGGCCTGGCCGGCCAGGCGCTTCGCCCAGTTGAGGGCGACGTCGAACAGCTCCTGATCCGGGACCAGTTCGTTGACCAGACCGGCCTCGAGAGCTTCGATCGAGCTGATCGGATCTCCGACCGTGTTCATCTCGAGGGCCTTGCCCCAGCCGACGAGTCGGGGCAGGCGCTGCGTGCCACCGAAGCCGGGGATGATGCCCAGCTTGATCTCCGGCTGACCGAAGACGGCCGACTCGGCGGCGATCCGGAAGTCACAGGCCATGGCCAGCTCGCAGCCGCCACCGAAGGCGAGCGAGTTGACGGCGGCGATCGTCGCCACGCGACCGTTACCGAATCCCCTGAGCAGCTCGTGACCGTTGTTGATCAGCTCGGCTCCACCCTCGGTGTCCATCTGCGTGAACGCCTTGATGTCGGCGCCGGCGGAGAAGACGATCGGCATCGTCGAGGCGATGACCATCGCACCGATCTCGGGATTGGCGTTGACCTTCTCCCAGATCGTGCCGAGGTCCTGGATGACCTGCGGGGAGATCGCGTTCATCGGCGGGTTGGCGAGCCAGGCGATTGCGACGTCGCCGCGGGTTTCCAGCTTCACCTTCTCCGGCTGATCGCCCTCGTCCGGCTGCGGGTAGGGGTAGAAGCCCTGGCCCGAGTTGAAGCCGAGTCGGCCCTGGGCAACCAGGCGCTTGAGGGTCACCGGGATCGGGAAGCGCTCGTCGCCGTACTTCTCGTTGAGCTTCTCGATCCGCTCGAGCGAAACGTCGAGGCCCTCGATGTCGGCCTTCCAGAAGGGCGGGAAGAGGCCGCGACGGGGGTCGAGCCCGGCGCCGGCCATCATTCCGACGTCGATGTCACGAACGGAGCAAACACCCTCTTCGAGGATCAGGCACGCTTCGACCAGGGCCTTGCCGAGGAAGAGATCGGCCAGTTCCTGGGCGTCGGCGTCGGCGTCGCCCGGAATGTTCGGGGCGCCGTCCTTGTAGAGGCCCTCCCCGCCGGTCTTGGCGCCGAGCTTGCCGTCCGCAACCAGCTGCTTCATGCCCTGGTGGACGTAGAAGCGCTCGCCATAGGAATTGTTCAGGTGATCGGCAACGTGGTAGACGGTGTCGAGGCCGAGCAGGTCGACAAGGATGAACGGACCCATCGGGGCGACGTTCGCGGCACCGACCCCTTCGTCGATCTTCTGGATGGAAAGGCCACGCTCTTCCTGGGCGCGCCAGATCTCGCCGACCGCCGAGTTGAGGATGCGGTTGACGACGAAGCCGGGAACCTCACCACAGGTGATCGGCTGCTTGCCGATGGCCTGAGCGAAGTTGGAGGCCGTCTGGGCGGTCTCGGAGGAGGTGTCGTCGCCGATGATCACTTCGACCAGTGGCATCACGGACGCCGGGTAGAAGAAATGGAAGCCGACGACCTTGTCGGGCCGTAGCGTCGCTTCGCCGATCTCGGAGATCGAGAGAGCTGACGTGTTGGAGGAGAGGATCGCGTGACCGGGAGTGACGGCGTCGAGCTCGGCGAATACCGCCTGCTTGATCTCCATCTTCTCCGGAACCGCCTCGATCACGAAGTCGACGTCACCGAACTCGTCGTAGGTGACGGTGCCGGTCACGTTGGCCAGAACCTCGGCCAGGCGGGCGTCAGCCTGCTCCTGGGTGATCTTTTCCTTCTTGACCTTGCCGGCGAGCTGGCCGGTGGTTACGTTCTTGACTTCTTCGATCGCGTGGTCGACGAACTTCTGATCGACGTCCTTGATGACGACCGGAATGTCGGATGCGGCGATCGCCTGGGCGATCTGGCCACCCATGGTGCCGCCGCCGACGACGGCTGCCTTGTGTACGAACATGAGGTTTCTTGATCCTCCGGGGCGTTGAGTTGAGAGCCTTGCGGGCGGCTTGCCCGCTGCGGATGCGAGAAGTTGACTCGCGAGTCAATAAGGGTATAGGGCCTGTGGTCGAGGTGCCGGGAAGTCGTCGTAAACCCGGAGGGTGCAGAGGTTTTCTTTATCTCGCCTGTTATCTTGTCGTCTGGTCGTCGTCCAGTCCGGATGCGACCGAGGTTCAGTTCCTTCCTGTTTTCGCGCGGATCACCGGCGTCTTGGGGTTACCGGATCTCCCCTCACACCCCTCACAGGAAGTTGAACAGAATGTCCAAGCAGTCCTTTGCCGATCTCGGCGTGTCAAATGCCGTGGTCGATTCACTCCGCGAACGCGGAATCGAAGCACCGTTCCCAATCCAGCGCCAGGTCATCGAGGACATCCTCGAGGGTGACGACGTGCTGGTCCAGTCCCCCACCGGGTCGGGCAAGACGCTCGCCTTCGGCGTCCCGCTGGTTGATCTCGTCAAGGCCGAGGACCAGCGTCCCTCGGCTCTGATCCTCGCTCCGACCCGCGAACTGGCCAGCCAGATCGTCGACGAGATGGAAGCGATCTGCCACGCCCGCGCCCTCTCGATCGCCGCCGTCTACGGCGGCGTCGGCCTGCAGCAGCAGGCGAAGCGCGCAGCAAGGGCACACATCATCGTGGCCTGCCCGGGCCGCCTCGAGGATCAGCTCCAGCGCGGAGCCTTCTCGCTGAAGAACGTGCGCTACCTCGTCCTCGACGAGGCCGACCGGATGCTCGACATGGGCTTCAAGCCCGCCGTCGACCGGATCGTGAAGCAGGTCGACGACAGTCGCCAGACCCTGTTCTTCTCGGCCACGCTCGAAGGTGCCGCCGGCAAGCTCGCCAGGGCATACACGATCGATCCGAAGACCCACGTGAACAAGCCGTCACCCGGCAAGCAGGGCAAGATCGAGCATCGCTTCATCCACGTTTCCCACGAAGCGAAGCTGGAAACCCTGGTCGGCGAACTCGAGAATCCCGACCGTGGCCGGACCCTCGTGTTCGTGCGGACCAAGCACGGCGCCGACCGGCTGGTCAAGAAGCTCGGCAAGCGGACGCGCCAGGTGCGCGCCGTGGCGATGCACGGCAACAAGTCCCAGAACCAGCGCCAGCGGGCGCTGGCCGATTTCGAGGACGGCCGGGTCGACACCCTGGTCGCCACGGACGTCGCTGCCCGCGGAATCGACGTCGCCGACGTCACCCACGTGATCAACTTCGACATGCCCGAGGACCAGGACACTTTCGTCCACCGGGTGGGTCGGACCGGCCGCGCCGGAGCCGACGGCAACGGGATCAGCTTCGTCCAGGCCGACCAGACCAGGGAGTTCGGAAAGATCGCAAAGTCGCTGGGTCTGCACAAGGAGTGGGAAGCAAGCGGCGGGCCCGTATCGATCCATTCCGAGAGCCATCCGAAGAAGCACTCGCGTTCGAGCAGCCGCCAGGGCAACCGTTCGAAGGGCCAGGGTGGCAACCGCAAGCGGCAGCAGAACCGCTCGCGCCGGCGCAGCGAAAGATAGAAAACCTTGTAACAAAACAAGCGAGACCGGGCAGATAATGCTACGGTCCCGAAATAGGGTCGGGAATGAAAACCCCGGCAAAGACGTGTGTAGCGCTCGCAGTCGTTGCTTTACCAGCATCCTCCGCGTTTGCAGCACCGATGTTGGAGGACTAAATGCCTACTGGCACAGTCAAGTGGTTCAGTGACGAAAAGGGCTTCGGCTTCATCACCCCGGACGACGGTTCGAAGGACGTATTCGTCCATCACACCGCCATCCAGTCGGACGGCTTCCGCACCCTCGCGGAAGGCGCCAAGGTGAGCTACGAGGCAGAGGACGGACCCAAGGGTCCGGCCGCCGCTTCAGTCGAGCCCGTCTAGGACGGACCACAAGGGGCCTGGCCCCTTGAAGCAATGCGAGCGCGCCCGCCATCCGGCGGGCGTTTCGCTTTAAGGGGAGGCCTCACGGTTCACAGCGCGTTTACCGGAGCGTCCGGCAGGCTCGGCATTGTGGCAGTTCACGGATGCAATCAGGGGAATTTGGAGGGAAAACCGAATCCATCTGGAAGATGGTTGGTTAGAGAACGCAGAGGTGAGATGAACACACGTTTCCACGTCCCGACCAAGGTCTTTGGCGCTCGCCGCAGCCGCGGTGAACGGCCTGAAGGTGACGCCGCAGCAACCTCCTCTCCTCCCGCCTCGCTCTCCGGGTCAGACCCGATACTGATCGACCCGATGCTGAATGACAGCCCGGGCCAGTCGTCCTCGTATCTCCTGCCCGGCCGCCGCGCCGCCCTGATCGACCCGGGCCCGGCTAACGCCGCCCCCCGGGTTCTCGAAGGGCTGAAGTCGAGGGGGATCAAGGTCGACCTGATCCTGCTCACCCACATTCATCCGGATGCCGCCGCCGGAGCCGGGGTCATCGCCAGGCATTTCCCCAAAGCCGAGATCGCCGCGCCGGCCGGGGCTACCGAACGACTGGCCGATCCGGCCGCGCTGGTCTCGGACATGAAGAAGGTCTACGGGGAGCGGGTCGAAAGAATCTATGGGATCCCGGCGCCGATCGAGGCCGAACGAATCACAGCGCTCGAGGAGGGCGATCAGGTCGATCTCGGCGAGCGACCGGTCGAGGCAATTGCGACGCCAGGCCACACCGCCGCTCACATGTCGTTCTTCGACCCGTCCAGTTCTTCGCTCTTCTGCGGTGACGCACTCGGCGTCCAGCTTCCGGGCAGCAGTGTCGTCAGGCCCTCCACCCCGCCCTGGGACTTCTCGCTCGCAGATTCCCTCGACTCAATCGGGAAGCTCAGCGCCGTCGGAGCAGAAAACGTCTACCTTGCCCACTACGGTGCCGCCCGTTCGGGTCCGGACGGGATCTTCAGCCGGGCCTCCGATGCCCTCGAGAGCTGGCACCGGTCTTTCCTGAGGAAGAAGGAGATGACCGACAGCGAAGAGGATCTTTCGCGGCAGTTCAACGCCTGTCTCGAAGCCACGCTGGAACCGATCGCCCCATCCGTTCGCCGCGACCTGGAAGCTGTCAGCCCGACCTGGCTGAACCTCGCGGGACTCAGCGCGGAGCAGGCACGGCTCAACGGTCGACTCCCCGACGCCGCCTGACCGGAACGGGGCTCCCTTCCAGCGGCACCGGATCTTCGCCGTCCGGGCCGATCAGCCTGAGGCGGATACGGGCCGTGTCGTGATCTTCGATCACTGAAACGATCACTACGGTCTCGACAGTTCCAATGCCGAGGACCTCGACCACTGTCGACTCGGGCGCGGCCGGTGCATCGCCCGGAACCTCGCAGAAGGCGACCAGCCAGGGGCTGCCCAGCCCGGCGAGTACGAACGAAGGTACCAGGGTGACGCGGCCCGGCAGGCGCAGCCCTCGCAGCACGGGGATCCCGAGCCGGGTGGCGCTCGCCTCTGCGGCTGACTCCAGTTCCCGAACGAGCGCCTCATCATCCCCGGTCCCGGCCAGCCATCCGCCCAGCGCCCCTCCGAGTGCGGGAAGGAACGCTTCCTGCAGCAGTCCGGACGGAAGTGGGAGCCGGTCCGAGGGCATGTCTGATGGCCGGTTGGCTGACGGCCCGGAGAGCCTGGCCAGGACATGACCACATGAGGGACAGCCGAAATAGGTGCCAGGGTCAACCTTCCATGCCGGCGAAAAAGGACGTGGGCTCCTGAGCGCCGGTTCGCCGTCAGCACCGCAGTCGCTGCAGGGCATCCGGCCCCGAGCGATTTCCCTTGCCCTGCGAACGGGCGACCCATGGTCCGGATAGGAACTCACGAACCGGGAGTCGTTCATCCCGCCACCTTCTGACAGGCTTGACCGGTGACTGGCCAGCGGGAATCGGATACCGGGATGGACCGACGGTCCATTTCCGTGCTTGCATCCGGACACGCGATGGTTGATGCCTGTCAGGGCGCCGTTCCGGCCCTGCTGCCATTCCTGATATCCCGCCCGGGATACAGCTACGCAGAGGCAACCTCGCTGCTGCTCGTGATGACCGCCTGCTCCTCGCTCCTTCAGCCACTCTTCGGCTACATAACCGACCGCCGTTCGATCTCCTGGCTGCTGCCTGGCGGAGTTCTGCTCGGGGGCATCGGCGTCGCAGCCGTCGGTCTGGTGGAATCCCACGGCCTGACCCTTGTGGCGGTCGGTCTCGCCGGGCTCGGAGTCGGGGCCTACCACCCGGAAGGAGCGAGGAACGCCAACTATGTGGCGGGGTCGATGCGGCGGGCGACCGCCATGAGCTTCTACGGAGTCGGCGGAAACGTGGGATTCGCGATCGGGCCCGTGGTCATCACCGCGCTGGTCCTCGCATTCGGTCTCGGTGGCGTGGCATGGTTTGCGGTTCCGCTTGTCCTCGGTGCCTTGTGGCTGGCCCGGGAGATGCCCCGGATCGACGCGTTGAGGCTGGAAGCCCTGAACCGATCCGCAGAGACGGGTGGCTCCGGGAGGGACCGTTGGGTTCCCTTTGCCGGGATTGCCACGGTCGCCGGGTTCCGGTCATCTGCCTACTTCGGGCTCCAGGCTTTCGTGCCGATCTTCCTGATCACCGAGCTCGGCACCTCCGATGCGGTCGGCAATGCTGCCCTCTCCGTCCTGCTCGCGGCCGGGATCGCCGGAACCCTGCTCGGTGGCAGTCTGGCTGACCGGATTGGCAACCGTCCGGTGCTGGTCGTCTCGCTTGCCATGCTCTGCCCGCTGGTACTTGCGCTGCTCGCGGCTGGCGTCGCCGGTGCCTTCGCGATCGTCGGGCTGATCGGCTTTTTCCTTTTCGGAACGTTCTCGATCGCGGTGGTAATGGGTCAGGAGTACCTCCCCAACCGGATCGGTGTCGCCTCGGGCGTGACGCTCGGGGCAGCGATCGGATTTGGCGGCCTCGTTGCATGGCTGCTCGGTCTCCTCGCCGATCAGACCAGCCTGACCACGGTGATGCTGGTGATTGCGGCCTTGCCGGTCCCGGCCTTCCTGATCAGCCTGCTGCTGCCGGGGGAGAATGAACCCGGGCCGACCAGACAGGAGCCACGTTGAGCGAGGACCGGGAAACATACGAGCTGAGGGATCTGCCGCTGGAGAAGCTGCGTAGGCGTACCTCCGCGAAATGGACCTCGTTCCCCACCGACGTACTGCCGGCATTTGTGGCCGAGATGGACTTTCCCCTCGCGAGTCCGGTGAAGGAAGCCCTGATCCAGGCGATCGAGCTGGATGACACCGGTTACTCCAACGCTCCCGGATCGGGGCTCGGCAATGCCTTCGCCGACTTTGCACTCCGTCACTGGGACTGGAGTCTGGATCCCGAACAGGTGACCGCGACCACTGACGTGGTGGGTGGCCTGCGGGCCCTCCTCGACCTTGTGACCGGACCGCTCGAGGGAGTGATCATCAACCCACCCGTCTACTTCCCGTTCTTCTCGATCATTCCCGAGGTGGGCAGCGAAATCATCGAAGTGCCGGTCGACCCGAAGGGCCGGCTGGACATTCCCGCGATCGAGGACGCCTTTCGCGAGGGAGCCCGGGCGATGATCCTCTGCAGCCCTCACAATCCCTCCGGCACCGTGCCCACCCACTCCGAGCTGGAACGGCTGGCGATGGCCGCGGCCGAAGCCGACGCCTGGATCCTGGCCGACGAGATCCACGCTCCACTCACCCTCCCCGGTGCGGCGCACACCCCCTTCCTGTCGGTGTCGGACGCCGCCCGCGAGCACGGCATATGCGTCACTTCAGCCTCGAAGGCCTTCAACGTCGCAGGCCTGGGGTGCGCGGTGATCGTCACGGCCAGCGATCGGGCGGCCCGCGTGGTGTCGCGCCTTCCCGCAGGAGCGACCCACCCCGGACAGCTCGGCGTGATCGCATCCCGCGCAGCCTTCAGCCAGGGTGACAACTGGCTTGGGCAGGTAGTCGGCCAACTCGACTTCAACCGCAGGCACCTTGCGGAGTTGCTCCCCGAGATGTTGCCGGCTGCCAACTGGCAGGAGCCCGAAGCCGGCTACCTCGCCTGGATCGACGCGCGAGAACTGGGCCTCGGGCCGGACCCTTCGATTCCGATTCTCGACCAGGCCCGTGTCGCTGTCTCGAGCGGCCCGGGGTTCGGCCGAGACGGTGCCGGGTACTTCCGCCTCAACATTGGCACTTCGCCGGATCTAATCGAAGCTGCCGTAGGGTCAATAGCGAAGATCACATGACTCCCGACCGACGTCAGCCGCGCGACAAGTCAACCCCGGCCCACGAGGTTCTCCTGAACGAACTCGGGAAGGCCAGGTCGATCGGCGAGGCCGCCGAGGTCACCGCGCGCGCCGGCGTTGAACAGTTCGGGGCTATCGGGGCAGTCGTGAGCGACCAGGAAGGGCCGATCGCGGCGAGGCCGACCGGCCTCGATCCCCAGATGATCGGCGAGCTGACCTCGATCGCCACCGGAGTCGGGGTGGGTGCCCCCGACACCGTGCTTCGCGGCATGACCATCGCCTGCTTCACCCACCCGGACCTCGGGGGCCTCCGCATTTCTGCCGCGTGGGCGCCCGAAAGCTCGGCCCGGGTGGCCGATCTGGAAGCGGCCGCAAGCGCCCTCGGTGTCTGGCTGCGCCAGTTCGCAAATCCCGCCGACGCAGAGGTGAAGCGATCCTTCACGGGTCCGGGACCGGCGGCCAATGACTACGAGATCGACCGTGAAGAGATGGATGCCCTGGACTTCGAGCACCTGATCGACACGGTTCCGGCCATTCTCTACACCGCGGAGATGGGCGAATCAGGGAGGTGGACCTACACCAGCCCGCAGATCGAAAAGATCCTCGGCTACACCCCCGAAGAGTGGACCTCGGACCCCACCCTCTGGTATCGCTCGATCCATCCCGATGACAGGGAACACGCTCTCGCCTTCGAGGACGAGCGCCTGATCGGCCTCGACATTCACCCGCCGGCCGAATATCGCCTTCGCGCCAAGGACGGCAGCTACGTATGGATTTACGAGCGGGCGAGGCTGAAGCGCCGCGAGGACGGCGTGCCCGTCTGGCATGGAGTAATGCAGGACATCACGGCGCTCAAGTCGGCCGAGGCCGCGATCCAGCTGAAGGCGGAGCAGCAGGTTCTGGTCGCACGGCTCGGCGAGATGGCGATTCGGGGAGAGGACCCGGATTCACTGCTCAAGTACGCGGTGGACTGGATCGGCCAGCTCGACGGCGTGATTGAAGCGTCGATCTGGGAGCAGGAGGACTACCGGCGCCTCCACCTCCTTCACCGTTCAGCGAACCTCGGATGGTCGAACGAGCTGCCCTATGACCCGGAGCATTATCCGGACAGCCACCTGACCCAGGGCGACGTGGTTCTGCTGCCATCCTGGGAGAACGATCCGCGGCTCTCGCGGTTCGTTCCGTTCCTTCCGGGTTCCGCAAAGAGCTCGATGATTGCGCCGATCATGGGAGCGGTCGACCAGTTTGGCGTAATCGTGGTCCACTCCGATCGAATCAGCGCCTTTTCCGAGCAGGACGGCAACTTCCTCCGTGCCGCAGCCAACGTGCTCGGCAACTCGATCGAACGCAGCCGGATCGACCAGTCGCTCGAGCACCGCATCAACCACGACCCCCTCACCGACCTGCCGAACCGCCAGCTGTTCACCCGCCGTCTGGCCGAAGCGATAGACGATGCCGGCCCCCGCAACGGAATCGTCGGCTTGCTCTTCCTTGACATCGACCACTTCAAGCTGATCAACGACGGGATCGGTCATCACGCGGGGGACGAGTTGCTGCGCGAGATCGCCCCGAGACTCTCGGCAAGCGTCCGTCGCGGCGACACCGTGGCCCGTTTCGGCGGTGACGAGTTCGGCATCGTCCTTGCCTCGATCAAGTCGGAGGAGGAGGCCCGGGAGGTTGGCCGCAGGATGCTCGAGAGCATCGCCGAGCCGATCCCGGTCGCCGGGACGGAGCGGTTCGTGACCGCGAGCATCGGCGTCGCCACCTACCAGCCCGGCAGAGATGAACCCAAGTCCGCGGAAGACCTGATCCGTGACGCTGATGCCGCTATGTACCTGGCCAAGGAGTCGGGACGGGCGCGGGTCGAGTCGTTCGGCAAGCCGATCCGCGACCGGGTGCTGCGGCGCCTCGACGTCGAACGCCAGCTTCACAGTGCGATCGAGAACGGGGAGCTCAAGGCTGCTTACCAGCCGATCATCAACCTCCGGGACGGAACGCTCGCGGGCTTCGAGGCGCTGACCCGGTGGGAGCATCCCCGCGAGGGAACCCTCCAGCCCGCCCTCTTCATCCCGATCGCCGAGGAGAGCGACCTGATCTCGAGGATCGACAGCTGGATCATGGCCGAAGCCATCCACCAGGTCAGTGACTGGAACGAAGGCCTCGACCCGGATCAGAGGATCTTCGTCTCGGTCAATGCTTCCTCGAGACAGATCCGCAAACCCGGACTCGCCGCCGAGATCACCGAGCTCCTGCTCCTCAACGACACGCGGCCGGAGAATCTGGCGATCGAGATAACCGAGAACGTCCTGCTCGCGGGAAGCTCCGTGATTGACGACGTGCTGCGGGAGATCCACGATTTCGGCGTAAAGCTGGCGCTTGACGACTTCGGCACCGGCTACTCCTCGCTCAGCTACCTCAGCGCCTTCCCGCTCGACATGATCAAGATCGACCGCACCTTCATCGAGGGTCTCGGCCGGGGCGATCCCGGTAATTCAGCGATCGCCGACGCGATCACCCAGATCGGGCGCGCCCTCTCTCTCGACGTCGTCGCTGAAGCGGTTTCGACCGACGCACAACTCCAGATGGTTCGCGACCTCGGCTGCGACATGGCGCAGGGATTCCTGATTGCGCCGCCGCTCGAAGTGGAACAGGCGACCGAGTTCGTGCGCGGGTCGGGCCTACCCGACCTGATCGGCTGAGATCTCTCCGCGGACGTAGGAGCGCCGGGCCAGCGGCAGACCCGGCGAGGGCCGGTAGAGCGCCACGTTGCCCGGTTCCGGGATCACCCCGAGGATCTGATTGACGCCGATGTCCCCACGCTCGAACGCCAGGAAGCTTGCGGTCATGTAGAGCCGCCAGACGCGCTCGCGCTCCTCGCCGACTTCCCTGATTGCCGCCTCCTGGTTCTCGGCAAGGTTCCGGACCCAGTGTCGCAGCGTCAGTGCATAGTGCTCGCGCAGGTTCTCGACGTCCCTCAGTTCCTGGCCGGACCGTTCCAGGCCAGCAATCACCCGGGCGGCCCGATGAAGCTCACCGTCGGGGAACACGTAGTGGGTGATGAAGGTGTTGGGTGATTCCTCATCACTGTGCTGCCGGCAGATTCCGTGGTGAAGGGCCAGCCCGCCCGGCTTGCCGAGCCGAGCGGTTTCCTCGAAGTAGGTGTCGATGTCCGATCCCGTGTGCTCGAACATGCCGATCGAACAGATCTTGTCGAAGGGACCGTCGGGTACTTCCCGGTAGTCCTGGATCCGGATCTCGATCCTGTCCTCGAGACCCGCCTCGGCCACCCGCTCCCTGGCCCGCTCTGCCTGGGCAATCGACAACGTAACCCCGACCACCTCGACCCCGTAGTGCTCAGCGGCGTGGATGGCCATCGAGCCCCAGCCACAACCGATGTCAAGCAGTCGCTCGCCCGGTTCCAGCTGCAGTTTCTGGCAGACCACGTCCAGCTTGCGGGTCTGCGCTTCTTCCAGGCTGTCATCCGGCGAGTCGAAATACGCGCAGGAATAGACCATCGTGGGCCCCAGGATCAGCCGGTAGAAGTCGTTCGAGACGTCGTAGTGGTGCTGAATCGACTCGCTGTCACGCCTCAGGGAATGCAGCCGTCCCTTTGGCTTCGCCTCCGCTTCCGGCGGTTTGGGGGGCGGGAACCGGATCGCTCCCAGGCCGGCGGCCACTCGCGCAGCCTCCAGCTTGTCCTGAATGGTGAAGTCGAATCCGTAGAGGCTGGCGCCCGCAGCCATGACCCTCTCGATGCTTCCCTCGAGGACCAGATCGCCGGAGACGAATGCCCTCGCCACCCCGAGCTGGTCTGGCCGGGTCACCACATAGGTCATGGCGCGTCTGTTGCGGAGGACGATGACGTCCGGGCAGGAGCCAGCCTCGCCCGGACCGATTTCGCTTCCGTCCCAGAAACGAAGAGCGGCCGGCAAAGGCCCCCCGAGCCTCTCCTCGACCCTTGACCAGAGGGGAACGAAACGATCGGCTACTCCACCCGTGCTGTACATGCCCCGGGAAGTTACTCCTGCCGGGCCGTTCGCTCAAGGGCTCCGGAAAGGGTCCGGAAACGAAAACGGCCGCCCTGCGGCGGCCGTCTCATACTTCTTCCGAGACCGGGTTCAGATGGTCTCGACGGAAGCGGCAGCGGGACCCTTCGGTCCCTCTTCGGATTCGTAGCTCACCTTGGCGCCCTCGGCCAGGGTGCGAAACCCGTCGGCCTGGATTGCACTGTGGTGGACGAAGACGTCCTTGGAGCCATCATCAGGTGTGATGAATCCGAAGCCCTTCTCGTCACTGAACCACTTGACTGTCCCAGTCGGCATAACTTCCTCCAACATCATGATGCGGTGCCGGTTCTCTCCTCCCGGCCTGACGCCGCGCAAATTAGCAGTTAGGAGCCGTATACCTCGGCCTTGATCATCGTGACCGAGCGGATCACCGAGTCGAGAAAGGGTTCGATCTCGGAGAGAAGCGACTGGTAGGCCTCCTCACCCGAGGGCGTGATCGAGTAAAAGCGACGGGTCCTCTTGTCGGGATGCTCCCAGCTCCCCTCGATCAGTCCTTTGCCTTCGAGGTCGCGAAGTAGCGGATACATCGTGTTCGGATTGACCGAGATAACGCCCTGGGTAAGTGTCTCGATCGCGTCGATCAGCTGGTTGCCGTACGACGGCTCTTCCCGGATCAGGTGGAAGATCAGCAGAGGCAGGAGATCCCTTCGCCGCATCTCGCCGCCGAATACGTCCTGCGGCTTGCCGGTCTTCTTCCTCCCGGCAGGCTGGGGCAGGCTGGCAGCCTCGGTCGCTTCCGCGACCGCATCTCCAAGCGGCTTGGACGGGTCGGCCATGAGACGCGAGTCTATCCGGCGGGGTCCGCATACTTTGCGGGTGGATTCCGGCACCGGACAGCTGTTCGAAAACGAGGCCTCGTTCAACGGCGCGGTCGAGGTGGTCCACGTGATCTGGGCGGCCGATGACGGTGGTTTTGCGGTCGTCGAAGTGCGCGACGACTCAGGAGACGAGTTCATCGCGACCGGCACCATCGGGCACCTGAATCCAGGGGAGCGCGCCAAGCTGGTCGGCCGCTGGACCGAGCATCACAAGTACGGACCGCAGGTAGAGGTCTTTTCGGCCATGCCGATGGATCCGTCCGACCGGGCGGGCCAGGTCGCCTACCTGAGTTCGCTCCGGCACATCGGTCCAGTCCGGGCAGAAGCGCTCTGTTCCCTTCACGGTCCGGAGGTCCTCGAGAAGATCGCTGCCGACCCCGAGGGCATCATCGGTTCGCTACCCGGCCTCGGCCCGAAGCAGCGCGAGGCAGCGCTGGAGAGCTGGTACGAGACCAGAGCGGTTCGTGACCTTCACGTCGAGCTTGCCCCGCACGGGCTCGCGCACCTCGCCGGAAAGATCCACAGCCGCTTCGGTGACCGGGCGATGCGGACAATCCGGGAGGATCCCTACAGCCTGACCGAGATCGACGGCGTCGGTTTCGCCCGAGCCGACACGATTGCGATCGCGGCCGGGTTTCCTCCGGAGTCCGACCGGCGGTCCCAGGCCGCGGCCTGGTATCTGATCGGAGAGGCGGAACGGCGCGGTCACACCCACCTGCCGGCAGGAGAGCTGACCGCACAGGCGGCGAAGCTGCTCGGGTACCAGCCCGATCCCGACGTTCTTGTCTCAGCCAAGGGCCTGATCTCCGAAGAGGACCGGGTCTATCGCCAAAGCACACTTGACCGCGAATGCTGGCTGGCCGGCGAACTGCGCGATCGCGCGACCGCCGAGCCGGTGCTCGACCATGCTCCCGAGCAGGACACCGGAACGGAACTGACGGCCGAGCAGTGGCAGGCGGTGCTGGGTGCGTTCCGTTCCCGCCTCTCGGTTGTGACCGGCGGACCCGGTGTCGGCAAGACGGTCTGCACGAGGGAGATCGTCCGGGAGGCGAAGTCCGCCGGGGTCCGCGTCGGTCTCTGCGCTCCGACCGGCAGGGCAGCAAGGCGCCTGTCCGAGGCGACCGGAGCCGAGGCAATGACCATTCACCGCCTGCTTGAGTGGCGACCAGGTTCGGAGCCGACTTACAAGCCGGGACACCCGCTGCCGGTCGGGCTGCTGATCGTCGATGAAGCGTCGATGATCAACCTCCACATGGCGGACGTGCTTCTGAACGGCCTCGGTCAGGACACCCACGTGGTGTTCGTCGGCGATGCCGACCAGCTTCCGCCGGTCGGGGCGGGCAAGCCTTTCGCCGATCTGATCGAGTCCGGCACCGTGCCAGTGACCCGGCTGACTCACATCTTCCGCCAGGCGGCCCGGTCGATGATCACCACGGCGGCCCATGAGATCAACCAGGGCCGGCCGCCCCACCTCTCCCCCGGTCCGGACCAGGTCCAGGATTTCCACTTTATGGAACGCATGACACCGGAGCGGGTGCGCAGCGCAGTGGTCGAGATGGTCGGCGAAAGGGTTGAGGCCGGCCTCGGGCTAGACCCGATTCGAGACGCCCAGGTACTCGCGCCGATCTACCGGGGCGAGGCCGGTATCGACGTGCTCAACCGGGAACTTCAACAGCGACTCAATCCGGATGGCCGGAGGGCGGTGGCCGACCGCTTCCGGATCGGGGACCGCCTGATCCAGACCCGAAACGCCTACGAGTTCGGGCTGATGAACGGCACCATCTGCTTCCTGGTCGAGGATGATCCTGACGAGGAGACGGTCGTGCTCGAAACCGATGATGGTCAGTCGGTCGAGTTGCCCTACTCGGAGACCAGCGACCTCAAGCTGGCCTACGCGATTTCGGTCCACAAGTCACAGGGCTGCGAGATCCCGGTCGTGATCTTCGTCTGCCACCGCTCCCACGCCGGGATGCTCTCCCGGCCGCTGATCTACACGGCGATCACCCGGGCACGGAAGATGTGCGTCATGGTCGGGGACCGGCCCGCCCTCGAGACCGGGGTCAGAAGAGACGAAGCGGGCCGCCGCTACTCCTCCCTCGCCCCGCGCCTCGCCGGCACGCTCGGTTAAGGGCGAAGGTGCACTTCCGCCGCTGGCGAACCCGCACCGTCAGGAAATCTCCCTCAGGGTTCTGACTCGCCGCGACATCGCCTTCTGCGACGCACCGAAACGAGCCATGAGGATCCTGATGCTCTCCTCGTCGCTTTGCCCTCGCACGTCGAGTTCGGCCCTGATCAATGCTGCGGGTATGAGCAGGGCCGCCGAAAAGGTGTTCGCTTCCACCTCCGGCACAACGCGCGGGGTGGGCTCGGTGTCAAGGCTCTCTCCCGCCTCGGAACTTCTGCAGTAGATCGCCGGCCGGGCCTTCTGGTGCATCACGAAGTGACCGAGTTCATGGCCGGCGGTAAAGCGTCCCCGCTGGGCGCCCCACTGGGGATCCTTCAGTTCGTCCTCGTTGATCCAGATTTCCCCGATGCCGGTCAGCAGCAGGCCCGAAACCGTACCGTCACACAGGCCCTCACCGACCACCTCCCTCATGCGGTCGTGACCGACGACGCAGATGCGGAGTCCGTACACCTCGCGGGCAATCTCCTCTATCGGAACCGGCAGGCTGCGACCGTCCCATACATGGCCGGGGATCGAGTCGAGGATTTCACCCACCGCCTCCTCTATCTGGGCGGCGTCCTCCGGCTCGAGGCTGGTGATCTTTCGGGCGACCGTTCCTTCCCTGGACACGCCGGCGATCTTACTCCCGCCGGAGGCGCCCCCTGGCGTCAACCGCCGGTAAAGAGTTCGTCAATCCGGTCGGGCGGGTCCGAGCGTCGCGCTGCTCCGGAAGGGGCCGGCAGTTCCATCGAGGCAGACGCTTCCAGCTCGAACTCGGCGTCGTCTGCCAAGCGGGCGAAGAGCAGACCAGTGGCCTGGGATCCCGGAGGTCGGAGTTCGCGGCCGGCCTCGCGAAGCCTCCCGGCTTTGGTCCCCAGAATCGTGGCCAGGGAGCCGAGCAGGCTTTCGGAAATCCCTGAGGCCGGCAGCGTGCCCCATTCGAGGTCGTGGTAGTAGGCATCGATCTTGTCGCGCTCGGCCGGACTGGCCTCGTAGGCAGCCGCCAGTTCTGCGACGACATCGGAACTCTTCAGTGACCGTTTTCTGCGCAGGGCAAGCACGAGTGCCGAGAGGCCACCGGAGGGTGCCCCGAGCCTTTCGACCACCTTCTCGACCACAGCCTCGATCTGTGAGTCGCGGACGCCCAGAAGGTCGACGTCGGCCCTCGGCCCCGTTTCCAGGAAGGCGTCAACCAGAACTTCGAGTTCGCGGCGATCGTCGCCGGAGAACCTCTCCAGGTAGGGGGTCGGATCGCCTTCCCCGGCCTTGAAGGCGGCGACGTACTCGTCGAATGCGCTCGTGATCTCGTCAGGACCGTTCATCTACTTGTCCAGTTCTTTCTTCAGGTCCTTGCGGAACCGGGAGAAGATCTGATCAACGTTTGCCACGCTCTGGCCTTCAATCTTCTCGATCACCTTCTTTGAGGGTATCCCGGCCAGTCGCATGATGATCACTTTCTGCTGATCTTCCGTCCGGCTTTGTAGTACCCGTTCAACGGCGTCGTTGATCGCGGCGGATGCTTCAGGGTCGTTGGTTCCGCCCTCGGGCTCGGGCACCCGGTCGTCCTCGCCGACGGGCTCGAGCGGCCCGGTCTTGACATGCCGCTTCTGCTTGTCGGTGAAGTCGGCAATTCGGCGGCTCGTGATCGTCTTGATGAAGTTGACGAACTCGCCAAGGTGTTCGCCAGTGAAGGATCTCGAAAGCGAGACAACGGCATCGGTGAGGATTTCCTCGACGAGGTCGTCCCGGGCATTTCGGGGTGTGCTGCGGGCAACCAGTGCGACGACCATTGGCCTTCGGGCCTGGACAAGAGCGTAGGCCGCGTCTGACATGGCCCGGCGATCACCGGCGTCACGGGACGCAACCAGGTACGTAAACAGGGACTCATCGTCGAGTTCGGATAACTCATTCAAGTTCTTTGGTCTGAAAACCAAGCTTGCCCCGGAGAGGTCGGTGTATCTGGCTGGATCTGACAGACCTGCCCCGGCCCGTAGGCCCGATGGTCCGCAGCGCCAACATACAGTCTCGGTCGGCTACAGTCCGGCAATCGCGCGTCACGGAAGCAAGACGGTATGGCCCGACTCCGAACCGGATGAATCAGTCCGTCGGACCTATGCAGATGCCGAGCCTCTACCGTTCTGGCTGAGCGGGCCGCGGCCGGAAGCCCATCCGCCGCTTACAGGTCCGACCGAGGCTGATCTGGTTGTCGTCGGCGGTGGCCTGACTGGTCTCTGGGCCGCGGTCCAGGCGAAGGAACGCGATCCCGAAAGGGAGGTCATCCTGATCGAGCGGGAAACCCTGGCGATCGGCGCCAGCGGGCGTAATGGCGGCTTCATGTCCTCCTCACTCGTCCACGGGATCGGCAACGGGCTCGCACGCTTCCCGGAGGAGGTTCCGCTACTGGAGAAACTCGGCCTCGAGAACCTCGACCAGATCGGCCAGGTGATCGAGGAACAGTCGATCGATTGTGATCTTCGCAAGCCCGGGGCGATCGAGGTCGCGGTTACGGATGCCCTCTTCGAGGATCTCAAGGGCGGAGCCGAGGAGCTGGAGCAGTACGGCCACGAGGCGACCCTGCTCGACCGCGAGGGGATGCTCGCCCAGGTGAACTCCCCCCTCTACCGCGGCGGGCTCTGGCAGAAGACCGGCGAGTGGACGGTTGATCCCGTGAGACTTTGCGACGGACTTGCCGCCTACGCCGCGCGACTCGGCGTCCGGATCCACGAGAACACCCCGATGGAGGGCTTTTCAAAGGCCGGTGCCGGCGTCGAGGTACGCACCTCCGGCGGCCCGATCCGCTCAGCTCGCGTTCTGCTGGCGACTTCGGCCTTCAAGGTGCCTGTCCGACAGATCCGGCACCGGGTAATCCCCGTCTTCGACTACGTCCTGGTCACGGAGCCGCTCACCCGCGCCCAGTGGGACGAACTCGGCTGGGGCAACCAGCAGGGACTCTCCGACAGTTCGAACCAGTTCCACTACTACCGCCCGATCGACGGCGGACCCGATGCGGCGACTGACAAAGAACCCGGAGGCCGGCTGCTCTGGGGGGGCTACGACGCGATCTACCACTTCGGCGGCCACGTAGAGGATTCGCTCTACCAGCGGGACCGCAGCTTCGCTGGCCTGGCACAGCGTTTCTTCACCGCCTTCCCGCAACTTGAGGGGGTCCGCTTCACCCATCGTTGGGGTGGCGCGATCGACACCTGCTCCCGGTTCTTCGCCTTCTATGGCACCACGCTGGGCGGCAGGGTCGGCTGGGCGGTCGGCCACACCGGGCTCGGGGTCGGCGCCAGCCGCTTCTCGGGAAACCTGGCTCTGGACATCATCGATGGAGTCGAGAACGAGGTCACGGGCCTCCGGTACGCAACCGACAAACCCGTTCCCTTTCCTCCTGAACCCATCCGCTACGGCGTGGTCCAGTTCACCCGCAGCAGGATCGCCGCCGCCGACCGCAATGGCGGACGGCGGGGGCTGTGGCTGAGAACTCTCGACCGCCTCGGACTCGGCTTCGACAGCTGAGGCCGTCGGCTACTCGTACGAGACTGCTTCGAGCACGTCCAGCTTGGCTGCCTTGCGGGCCGGGTAGATCGCCGCGAGAACGCCAGCCAGGGCAGTCAGGATCAGGATCACGATCAAGGTGGCGACCGGGTAGCTGAGCTCGAAACCGTCTCCGGAGAGCGGTATGCCGATCAGGAAGGCAAAGATCACGCCGACGATCAGGCCCGAGATAGCACCGATCACGGCCGTGATCACGGCTTCGTACCGGACCATCCGCTTGACCTGGCGGCGTGACATGCCGATCGCCCGCAGCATCCCGAGCTCCCGGGTCCGCTCGTAGATGGACAGGATCAGGGTGACCACGATGCCGACCAGGGAAACGACCACGGCGAGCGCCAGAAGAACGTAAATCATCGCGAGCAGGCCGTTAATCGTCTGCTTCTGCTGGTCCTTCAGTTCGCCCTGGTTCAGCACTTCGACCGTCGGGAAGTCCTGCTTGTCGAGGATGTCCTCGATCGCTGTCTGGGTCGTGTCGAGATCTGCTCCCGAGTCGAGCTTGACCAGACCGACGGCGTCCGACTTCTGGTCAAAGTCTCTCGCCATCGAGTTCTGGGTGATGATCCCCTCGCCGGCGAGCGAGATGCTGTCGGTTTTCATGATTGCCTTGACCGTGAACTCGAACTCGCGTCCCTTCTGCGAAGTGAGGGTCACCGGATCGCCGATGCCGACCCCGATGCTGTCGGCCAGGCCGTCGCCGATCACCATCTCGCGGTCGGTCAGCCCGGTCAGGTCGGAATCCGATCCTTCCTTCCACTCGACCGTGTAGACCTTGACGATGTCAGCGGGATCGACCGAAGAGATCGAGGCGTTCTCGCCGTCGGCCTCGACCGAGACATAGCGCACCCCTGATGCCGCCTCGACACCCTTGACCTGCCTGACTGCGTCGATCGCCCCGGCCGGGAAGGGCTGCACCCCACCCGTTCCCTGAAGCGTTATCTCGCCGGGCAGCTGGTCGTCGATCACCTTGTTGACCGAGCTGCTGAGCCCCGATGCGAAGATCGTGACGAAGGCGATCAGGGCGAGACCGATCATCAGCGCGGCCGCGGTGACGGCGGTGCGGGAAGGGTTCCGCTGGGAGTTCTCGCGGGCGAGTCTCCCGGTCAACCCGCCGATCCGCTCCAGCGGCGCGCCGATCACCTTTGCAGCCGGTGCGACCAGCTTCGGCGCGAAGATGGAGATCGCGATCAGAACGCAGACGGCGCCACCCCCGATCTGCGCGGCACCGCTACCTCCATCGGTTCCGCTGACCAGCGTCATCACGATCAGGATCAGGCCGATCGTGCCCAGCAGGACGGCGATCGCGGTTCGCACAACGACCCGATTCCTGCCACCGGACACGAGGGTCTCGGAGAGAGCGGCAATCGGAGGAACCCGCGTCGACCGAACGGCCGGAATCAGGGAGGAGATCACGGTCACGCCGATTCCGATCAGCAGCGAGACGATGATCGTCCGCGGGAGCACCTGCAGCGAGTTCGCGGGAAGTTCGGCGCCAACTGCCTTGAGCACGGCGCTGAGCCCGGCGGCCAGCCCATAACCGACGAAGAGGCCGATGATCGAACCGACAAGGCCGATGATCAGCCCTTCGATCAGGACCGTCACGAGGATCTGGCGACGACTCGCACCGAGGGTCCTGAGCATCCCGAACTCGCGGGTCCGCTGGGCCACCGTGATCGAGAAGACGTTGAAGATCACGAACGAACCCACAAACAGGGCGATCGCCGCGAAGGCCAGAAGGGCAATGGTCAGGAACTGGAGGCTGTCGCGAATCTCGCTGGCGTTCCGGTCCGCGTTCTCCTGGGCGGTCTCGACCCTCAGCGTGTCGGGCACGACTTCCTGGACGCGGTCCCGGAGTTCTTCGGGAGACACGCCACTGTCGGCAGAGATCGCGATCTGGTCGAAACGCCCGACGTTGCCGGTTATCTTCTGGGCGACCGGGAGGATCACCTGGGCGACCGAAGTGCCACCAAACGAGGATCCGCCGAGTTCGGTCAGGCCGACCAGCGTGAACGGAACGGCCTTGCCGACCTTGGCGAGCAGGATGGTGTCGCCCACCTCGAGATCAGCCCGGTCGGCAGCCGCCTTGTCAAGGGTTGCCTCCCGGGGACCTGTCGGGCGGGTCCCTTCCGGGTACGTCACCGCCTCGAAGATCTTCGGCTGGGTCGAGGAGATGAACTGCGGGGAGAATCCCCCGCCCGTGGATTCACCCTCCTCGTCGAGGATCGCCCCCTGGGAGAAGATTCCGCCGGCCGCCTGATTGACACCGTCCACCTGACGCACTTCTCCCAGCACTCTTGCCGAGAAGGCGGGTGTGCTTCCGTCCTGCTGGTCGACCTCGGACTTGGCCGTGACGACCACGTCGGTGCCGGCAAGCGATTCGTTGAAGATCTGGTCGAATGCCTGGTTGGTCGTGTCGGTGAGGATGTAGGTGCCGGCGACGAGCGCGATGCCGAAGATCACCGCTACCGCGGTCATCATCGACCGCCACTTGCGGGACCAGAGGTTCTTGAAGGTGAGGCTCAGCATTGCGCCAGTTCCAGTCGGTGACGGCTCAGGCGAGTTTCTTGAGGAGCTCGATCACGTTGTCGGCCGAAACCGGTGGCGCGTCATGGACCAGCTTTCCGTCCCGCAGCGCGATCAGCCGGTCGCCGTGCGCGGCGGCATCCGGTTCGTGGGTCACCATGATCACCGTCTGCCCGACCTCGTCGACCGCTCCCCTGAGCAAGGTCAGGACGTCTTCGGATGCTTTCGAATCAAGGTTGCCGGTCGGTTCATCGGCGAACAGCACGGCCGGTTTCGTGACCAGGGCGCGGGCAACGGCAACGCGTTGCTGCTGGCCGCCGGAAAGCTCGGAGGGACGGTGGTCCCGACGGTCGGACAGACCGACCCGGTCGATCACCTGGTCTACCCATTCCTGGTCCGGCTTCTTCTTCGCGATCGAGAGCGGCAGCAGGATGTTCTCCTCGGCCGTGAGCACGGGAAGCAGGTTGAAGAACTGGAAGACAAACCCAAGCTTGTCGCGACGCAGCTCGGTCAGGTCACCATCGTCGAGGCCGGTGATTTCCTGGCCGTCGATCTCGACCGAGCCGGCGGTGGGCTTGTCGAGACCAGCGAGGATGTGCATCAGAGTCGACTTGCCGGAACCGGAGGGACCCATGATCGAGGTGAAGCGTCCCTTTTCGAAGCTGACATCGACCCCGTCGAGAGCACGCACTTCGGCCTGGCCTTCGCCGTAGACGCGCTCGAGACCGGTCGCCTTGACGATCGGGCTTTCGGAGGAGGGGGACTGACTGGGAGCGGCGAGTGTGGATTCCATTGCTGGCCAACCTAACACTCAATCCCAACCTGGAAGTGTGGTTATCCCCACTTCCACCCCATCCTTGTCCTTCGCGCCGCGTGACCGGTACGTCCCCGGCACGCGGTCGTTGCGCCGTCGGGGGTGGCCCTCCCCCACGGTTACCCCAATCCGGGAACTGCCACGAGAAAGATGCCAAATCCGGTACGTCCCTCGTGGCAGAAGACGGTGACGCCGGCAATGACCGGATCTGGTTCATAACTTGCGGCACCACCAGTCAGGTCTGGAGCGAAGCGACAGAGCAGCCGAGACTCGTCGTTTCTGATCACGAGAGGGTGGATGCCAGGGGCCTCCAGAGCGGCGCTGCCGAGGAATAAGCGAGTCGGTGCAGGGGGCGCTATGGAATAGCGTTCCCAAGCCGTCGAGCGTTGACGAAGGTCAGCGTCGTTCTGGTGGTTCCTGGCGCCACCCGGAGGCAGCAGCCCTAAAGAGAAAGGCCCGGCCCGCGAAGCGGACCGGGCCTTCCGAGCAACAGATTGCTGCCGGGCAGCGTCTAAACGTTGCGCGGGAGGAGAACCTCTCGGGCAATGACCATGCGCTGGATCTGGCTGGTGCCTTCGTACAGCTGCATGATCTTGGCGTCACGCATGAACTTCTCGACCTCGTACTCCTTGATGAAGCCGTAGCCACCGAATACCTGGACGGCGTCGGTGGTGACTTCCATCGCCGAGTCGGCAGCGAAGCGCTTGGCCTCTGACGAGGTGAGCGTGTTCCGCTCGCCGTTGTCGAGCTGGGAGGCGGACTGCCAGGTCAGCAGGCGTGCGGCGTCAACCTTCACGGCCATGTCGGCGATCAGGAACTGGATCGCCTGGTGCATCGCGATCGGCACTCCGAACTGCTGGCGCTCCTTCGAGTACTGGACCGCGGCTTCGAAGCCGGACCGGGCGATACCGGTCGCCATCGCGGCCACGCCGGGACGGGTGCGGTCGAGGGTCATCATCGCGAGCTTGAAGCCCTTGTTCTCTTCACCGAGCATGTTCTCGGCCGGGACTTCGACGTCATTGAAGGTCAGGGTCACGGTGTTCGAGGCCCGCTGACCCATCTTGTCTTCCTTCTTGTCGACGATGATGCCGTCCTGCCGGTCGACCACGAAGGCGGTGATGCCGCGGCTGCCAGCGTCAGGGTCGGTCTTGCAGTAGACCGTGTACCAGTCGGCGTACTGGCCGTTGGTGATGAAGCATTTCGAACCGTTGATGACGTACTTGTCACCCTTCTTGACGGCGCGGGTCTTCATGCCGGCCACGTCGGAGCCGGCGTCCGGCTCGGTCAGACAGAAGGACGCGAGCTTCGGCTCCTCGCAGAGCATGCCCAGGTACTTCTTCTTGGTCTCTTCGGACCCGCCGAGAGAAACGGGGGCCGAGGCCAGGCCGTTGCAGGCGAGGGAGGTTCCGATGCCGGAGCAGCCCCAGCCGAACTCTTCCTCGATCAGGCAGCCGGAGAGGTAATCCAGCCCCGGTCCGCCGTAGGCCTCGTCGACGTGGGTGTTCATCAGGCCCACTTCCCAGGCCTTGTTGATCACGTCCTGGGGCCAGGTGCCTTCCTTGTCGTACTCAAAGGCGACGCTCCGCATCTCCTTTTCGGCGAAGTTGTGCGCCATCTCGCGCAGGTCCTTCTGCTCGTCGCTCAGCGTGAAATCAACCACTTCTTCAAGCTCCTTAGTTCGCGTTAGAACCGTTCGAATTTCTCGATGCGGGGCCGGGGTGAGGGACCCTGTCGGCTCCCGATTGACTAGTCAGTCAATAACTCTCAGGGAAGGGTACCGGATGCGACGCCTCAGCGGGGAAGCTGAAGGTCATTACTCTGGTCGCATGGCCGGAAGCGGAATTCTCGCCGTGGGGGCCACCGAGCTTTCGGTGGTACTGGTCCTGCTTCTGGTCGTTGTGGTACCGATCGCAGCAGTTGCCTTTGCGAGATCCGGCAAGGCGTACTCGGAGATCGGCAAGGGCCGGTTCGCGGTCGACTTCGACGAAGGCAGGGAAACCGTCCACCAAGAGGAGGTCCGGCAACTCGTCGAAGCCAAGGCCTACCGCCAGGCACAGAGGGGCGAGAAGCCGGTCGACGTCGACGCCGAAGTGGAGCGCCTGCTCAACCCTGAGGACACGGGGGACGGGACCGGAGACACCCGGCTCCCCCCTGACCACGTCGAGGATGCGGAGACGGCACAGATCAGGGCGGAGATCCGGGAAGTGGTTCTGGCAAAGAACGAAAGCCGGGAACGGCGGGGTGAACCCCCGCTCGACGTGGAGACCGAAGTGGACCGGATGCTCGCCGAGTTCAGCTGACTCCCCCGGGCGTTTGACCAGAGCCAGCGCGTGGCTAAGATGGGCCCATGGACGATTCCAAGTCCCGGTACGAACTGGAAGAGCTGGTCGTACAGCCGGGTACCTATTTCAACCCCCAGACAGAAGTCGTGGTCGTGGTCGATGATTCCGCCTCGATCGACCAGGAGATCTTCAACATGGAGTCCTACGAAGGGGCCGACTGGGTGCGAATCTCCGACGACGTCGCCGTCGACGAGCAGCAAAGGGACGAGCTGCTCGAGCATTTCCAGACCCACTACCACCCTGGAAGTGGTGGATCGGTCTCGGCTACCGCCCTCGAACAGGGCGATGACGAGCTCGACGAAGACGAAGAAGGCCAGGAGATCGGGCGCGAAGACTGATGCGCGGCCCACTGACGATCCTCGGTGTTCCGATCGACAGTGTGGGCACCGCCGGGGGAACCGAGTTCGGCCCTGAAGCCCTGAGGAAGAGCCTCGGACCCGACGGGTTCGACGATGCCGGCGACACCCTTCAGCACATCAGGGGGCTCGAGCGAGACCGGACGAACGGCTGGCTCGCCTTCGACGACATCGTGAAGATGACCGCGGAAGTCCGCGGCCGGGTCGCCGCGCTGATCGCTGAGGGAAAGGTTCCCGTGGTACTCGGCGGATGCTGCACGCTGCTCCCGGGTGCCCTCGCAGGGGCCCGCGACGCCCTTGGGGAGATCGGTCTGGCCTACTTCGACGGGCATCTGGACCTGTTCACCGGCCGAACCTCTCCGACCGGGGAAGGTGCCGACTTCCCGGTAGCGGCAGCCCTCGGCATCGCCCCCGATGAGCTTCTGGCTGAACTCGGCAACACTCCCCTCGTCCCCCCCGGACGGATCGTGATGGTCGGTGCCCGCGACCAGGAGGAGCTGGACCTGATCGCGCCGTTTCCGGAAGGGCTGGGTATCGGCCGGATCGAGTACCGGGACGACCTCAGGCACGAGGATCTGGCCCGGGTCGGAGAGTCGATCGCGGCCGAGCTGACCGCCTCAGGCGGCCGGTTCTGGCTTCACCTCGACGTCGACGTCCTCGACCGGGACGGATTCCCCGCGACCGACTACCTGATGCCGGACGGGCTGAGCATGACCGAACTCAAGGCCCTGATGGGCCCGCTCGGCGCCTCCGACGGCCTGGTCGGCGTCGATATCACCTGCTTCAACCCGGAGAAGGATCCCGACCGGGCCTGCGGCACCGCCCTCGCCGACCTCGTGCGGACGACGCTACGCGCCTGAGAAGCCCGGTAATTCGCAGCGGCTAGGATCATGGCCATGCTAGAAGCCGGCGACAAAGCACCCGATTTCACCCTTGAAGACCAGCACGGAGAGAAGGTCAAACTCTCCGATCACAAGAAGGATCTGGTCGTTCTCTACTTCTACCCGAAGGCCAATACCAGCGGCTGCACCACCCAGGCCTGTTCGATCCGGGACAACCGGAAGGCGTATGACGCGGCAGGCGCAACCGTGATCGGGATCTCACCGGACGAGGTCAAGGACATCGACAGGTTCGCCACGAAGAACGACCTGGACTTCACCCTGGTCGCGGACAAGGACCACAAGGTGGCCGAGAAGTACGGCACCTGGGTCGAGAAATCGATGTACGGAAAGAAGTACATGGGCGTCCAGCGGGCGACCTTCATCATCCGCGGCATGAAGATCCTCAAGGTCTTCCCGAAGGTCCAGCCGAAGAAGCACGATGATCTCGTGCTGAATGCGCTGGCGGAGATCGACGGGTAAGTCAGATGTCGAGCTGGGACAAGGGGTCCTACGAGATAACCGCTGCCCAGCTGGCGCCGGTCGCTCCCGCCGTAGCCGATGCGGTGGAGCCCGTGTCGGGCCAGCCGGCGCTCGACCTTGCCTGCGGCACCGGCAACGAGGCCCTGGAGCTGGCCCGCCGGGGCGCCGAAGTGACCGGTCTCGACGGTGCCCCCCGGCTGCTCGAAGTCGCGTCCGCCCGGGCCGAGGAGGAGGGTCTCGCGGCCAGCTGGATTCAGGGAGACCTGGCCGAGCTGCCCTTTGACGAGGATGCTTTCGAGATCGTCACCTCGGTCTTCGGGCTGATCTTTACCGGTTCCCCCCGGGACAGCGCCTCCGAGATCGGGCGGGTGTTGCGCCCCCAGGGTCGCATCGCCTTCACCTCATGGGTTGAGGAAGGACTTTTCCGGGTCATGCAGGAGATGTCGAGGGAGGCCGTCGCTTCCCACTTCGGCCAGGAACCTCCGCAGGGAGAAGACGCGCCGTTCCAGTGGGGTGAAGAAGTGGCCGTCCGGGAGCTTTTCGCCGAGAACGGGATTGCCCTGCAGGCGGAGACGCTCGAACTGGTGATCGAAGAGGAGTCGGCCATGACCCTGAACGAGAAGTGGTTCGATCACCATCCGATCTGGCTGACTATGAGGGAATTGATCGGCGAGGAACGCTATGAGGAACTCCGCCGGGAAACGCTGCCGGTCGTCGAGGCGGCCAACGAGTCGGACGACGGATCTTTCAGCTACACGCTTCGCTACCTGCTTTTCGAGGGCAGCCCCGTCTGACAGGAACAGTCGGCGAGCTTCGCCTCAGCCGGTGTGGCTGGCGGCGTCGCCTCCGAAGAAGGCGACGTAGCCCAGGAAAGCCAGGTAGAGCAGGCCCCAGATCACGATCGAAGGAACGTTGAACTGACCGGCCCTTCGGAGTGACCAGTAGGCGACGACGCCGCCGGCAAGTCCCAGGATCATCGAGATCACCGCGAACTTGTCGAGTGACCAGTCGATGAAGATCATTCCGACGGCGACCGGGATCGTCGACTGGAAGACCATGGCGCCGGTGATGTTGCCCAGGGCGAGAGCGTCCTTCCCCTCCCTGACCCAGAAGAAGGAGTTGGCCTTCTCCGGAAGCTCGGTCGCGAGCGGAGCCAGGATGAGAGAAAGGATTATCGCCGCGACACCGAGCGATTCAGCCACGGTCAGGAGTTCGTGAACGAAGAGATGGGCTCCCCCGATCATCGCGAAGAGTCCGAGCAGAAGCTGGATGATCATGATCGTGTTGGGCGGGCCATCGGCCTTGTCGCTGCGCCGGTCCATGATCAGAGGGTCCATCTCGTGGCGTTCGACGGTGTCACCGCTGCTGCGGATCGTTCTGTACACGTAATAGAAGTAGGCGAGCAGACACACGATGCCACCGGCGATCTCCACCCCCGAGGGAGTGTCGAGCACGCCGATCAGCAGCGCGAAACTGAAGAAGGTCAGGAAGAAGACGAGATCCCGGTCCAGCGTCTCGACGTGGACTTCAAGGTGCTTTCCCTGGGGGCGGCGCTTGATGTAGGCCAGGGCGGACACGCCCACGAGGGCCATCGCGACGGTCGCCAGCAGGAAGGGAGCGCCGACAATGGCACCGACTGCGACCTCGTCCGACCCGCTGACCCCGCCGATGATCGCCACGATCGGAATCAGCGTCTCCGGCATCG
>JRYG01003446.1_pt1 | contig 28069 bp, 18 predicted proteins | sample 235341 | NCBI WGS metagenome assembly JRYG01 (sample SAMN03074218, study PRJNA261478) | activated sludge metagenome | biome: Wastewater Treatment Plant; feature: Wastewater; material: Activated sludge; isolation source: activated biomass of a wastewater treatment plant treating hydrocarbon... ...
CCCTCATAAACCCTCAACTTCATGCCCAAGCTACTCCTCGTCGAAGACGACAAAACACTGAGTTACGCCCTTAGCGCCTACCTTGAGATGAAAGGTTTTCAGGTAGTAGCGGCTGCCGACGGCATGCAGGGGTTGGCCCTGTTCAAAAAACACCCTTTTGACCTGTGCATCCTCGACGTGNNGCTGGGGGCCGACGACTACCTTGTAAAGCCCATTGACGAAGAAGAGCTCACAGCGCGCATCCATGCCGTATTGCGCCGCAGCAGACCGCTTGAGCAACAGGCCCCGGCCTGGCTGCCTTTGGGCGCTTACCGCTTTGATATCCCGAACCAAAAACTCATTTTGGGCGATCAGGAGCAAATACTAACCGAAAGAGAAGCGCAATTGCTGCGGCTGTTATACGAACACCGTGGGCGGCTATTGTCCCGGCAACAAGTACTGAAGCTGCTTTGGAACCAAAGCGATTATTTCACCCGCAGGAGCATGGATGTGTTTATTTCGCGTTTGCGCAAATACCTGAGCGGCGACCCTGCCATTCACATCGAAAACGTTTACGGCAGCGGATTTATCCTGCGAATCGCAGAAAAGGAGTAGAATCTATTTTTCTTTCCTGGCGCGTCGTAGCGGGCGGGGAGTACGCATGCGTCTTTCAATATGCTGAATGATTTTGCCGGATACATCGACGCCGGTAATGGTTTCGATGCCCTCCAGACCGGGAGAAGCATTGACTTCAATGATCAGCGGCCCGCGGCGCGACCGCAGCAAGTCGACGCCGGCCACATCAATACGAAGGGCCCTGACGGCCCGCCTGACGAGTTCTTCTTCCGCATCGCCAAGCCGGGTTGGCGCCGCCGTAGCGCCGCGGTGCAGGTTGGAGCGAAAATCGCCGTCGGCGGCGCGCCGGCACATGGCGGCGACTACTTCGCCGGCTACGACGAAAGCGCGCACGTCTTCGCCTGCCGACTCGCGTATAAATTCCTGCACGATCACCCGCGTACCCAGCCGCAGCATAGCCTCGATGGTACTGATTGCCTGGTGATAGGTTTCTGCCAGTATAACCCCGACCCCGTGGGTGCTTTGCAGGAGTTTGATGACAACCGGCATACCGCCGATAGCTCCGAGCAGATCGGGCAATTGATCGAGGTGATTAACCAGTACGGTACGTGGAGTGGGAATGCCTGCCCGGTTTAACTGTTGGAGGCAGCGNNAGCGCTTCACTAGATGTCGTAGTATAAACGCCCATTACCTCAAAATGCTGAATAACTGCGGCGCCTTGTTCCGTAATTGAGGAACCGATACGCGGTATGACAGCGTGAAGCGCATGAAGTGAATCGCCTTCGTATATCACGGTGGGGCTGTCGTCCAGCCTGAGTTGGCAAAAAGCAGGATCATATATCAACATACGATGCCCGCGCATTTGCCCCGCCTTCCAGAGTTGTTGCGTAGAGTATAGCTGCGGTCCTCGCGAAAGGATGCCGATGTTCATGATAAATGCAGTTCAAATTTCCTTTGGGGCAAATTTAAGATTTCTTGTCATTGAAATGACTATCTTGGCAGTTCTCTGTAATCGAAACCTACAACCCGCAACCATGCAAGTAACACTCAACGACCGCCGCACCATCAATGCCTGGGCTTTATTCGACTGGGCCAACTCGGCTTTTGCCCTGGTCATCGCGGTGGCCATTTTTCCGGCGTATTTTACACAGGTAACCGACGACGAGGTGAAGGTGCTGGGCATCTATATGTCTAATAGCTCTTTGTATGCTTATGCCATTTCGGCGGCATACCTGGTCATTACGCTGTTGTCGCCCCTGCTTTCGGGTATCGCCGATTACGGCGGAAAACGAAAAACATTCCTGAAGTTTTTTACGACTATGGGCGCGCTAGCCTGTATTTCGCTTTATTTTTTTAAAGGGATGGGACAATTGGCATTGGGCACCATCGCTTTTATTGTAAGTGTGATCGGCTTTGCCGGCGGACTTGTTTTTTATAATTCGTATTTGCCGGTTATTGTCAGCGAAGACCGGTACGACAAGGTGAGCGCCAAAGGTTTTGCATTTGGTTATTTTGGCAGTGTATTATTGTTGTTGATCAATCTGCTGGTGATCAGCAACCCAACCTGGTTTGGCCTGCCGGAAGAAGGCAGCGTGCCCGTTCGTCTGGCCTTTGTGATGGTAGGCCTTTGGTGGATGGGGTTTGCAACGATACCCTTCCGCCGCCTTCCCGACGACGACAAGGGGGAGGCGCACCCCAATCTTGTTACTAAAGGAATGGAAGAACTGCGCAAGGTATGGCGTTCCGTGCGCCGCCAGGCGAATATCAAGTCTTTCCTGTTTTCGTTTTTTTGCTACAGCGCCGGCGTCCAAACGGTGCTGTATCTGGCCGCTACCTTCGCTGAAAAAGAATTGCAATTCGATACCGGGCAACTTATCGGCGTTATTTTGCTGCTCCAGATAGTGGCTATCGGCGGCGCTTATTTGTTTGCCAGGATTTCAGCCTGGAAAGGCAATAAAATTTCGCTGATTATTATGCTATTGATCTGGACGGCTATCTGCTTTTTCGCCTATTTTGTGCACACCGATATTCAGTTTTACGTCATCGCCGCTTCCGTAGGTATGGTGATGGGCGGCATACAATCGCTGTCGCGCTCTACCTACTCCAAGCTAATACCCGAAAATACGGCCGATACCACATCCTATTTCAGCTTTTACGATGTGCTCGAAAAAACGGCGATTATTATCGGTACGTTCAGCTTCGGCTTTATCGAGCAACTCACCGGCAGCATGCGCATGAGCGTGTTGCTGCTCGGCGTGTTTTTTGTGGTGGGCATCCTGGCCCTTTTACGGGTGAAGGTGCAACCGGCACTTGGAGAGGGAGAGCGCGTAAGCGGGTGAGATTTTTGTCACCCTGTCACCTTGTCACCCTGTCACCCTGTCACCCTGTCACCCTGTCACCTACAAAATGATCCACCTTTTCAATTAACAGCGGCAGCAGCGTTTGGTAATCGCCTACGATGCCGAAATCAGCCGAATTAAACATATTCGAATCGGGATCGCTGTCGATGGCCAGTACTTTGCCCGACTCTTTCATGCCGCTGGTGTGCTGTATAGCCCCGGAGATCGCCACGGCGATATACACCTTGGGCCGCACGGTTTTACCCGACTGGCCGATTTGGCGGCTGTACGGCGCGAAGCCTCGGTCGACGGCCTGCCGGCTGGCGCCCCAGTCGGCTTTGAATCCTCTGGCTTTGAGCGCATCGGCGAACGCTTTGATGAGTTTGAAATCATCAATCTCGCCGCAGGGTCTGCCTCCGCAAACGATGACGTCAGCGCTGAACAGGCTCTGACTGCCGGTTTCGTTGCGCTGGGTGTCAAGTAGGTCTACGATGAAGTCTTTGGGCGTGAGTTCGGCTTTGAATTCGGTAATTTTCCCCTGTCTGCTGTTGTCGGCGGGCAAGGCTTCAAAGGTTCCGGGGCGGGCCGTGGCCATCTGCGGGCACCAGAAGCCGATAATCGTGGCCAGCTTGCTCTCGCCGTAGGTGGGCCTGATGGCTTCCAGACAAGGGTACAGGACGGCTTTTTGTTTTTTGTTGACGTATTCGCCGATTTTCAGGATAGTGCAGTCTGCAGTCACCCCCGCTCTGACGCGGCTACCCAGCCGGGGGGCCAGCTCGCGACCCGAGGTGGTGGCTCCGAAAAGGGCGATTTCAGGGTTTCGAGCTTTAATCACCTGCGAGAGTACCGCCGTAAAAGGCAGTGTCGAGTATTCTTTCAGCCGGGAGTCGTTGACAACGATCACCTCGTCGGCGCCGTGGGCGATGACCTGTCCGGCAAAGGGCGTAACTTCGTCTCCGATTAGCACAGCTGTCACCGTCGTCTGTAGTTCGTCGGCCAGGCGGCGCGCCGGGTTGAGAATTTCAAATGACGAAGGCGCTACATGGTCGCCGTTCATTTCTACCCAGGTGAGAATGCCTTTGGCGCCGTTCCGGAAATCGACTCGCGGATACGCGGCATATTTGGCCAATTGCTCGGGGCTTTCGGGTTCTTCCTCTTCTTCTTCGCCTGTATCGCCGATATCAGTAGCGGCAGCCGCCGTATGGCCGTCGTTAAATATTGGCGCCAGCTGTTCTATCAACGCTTCCGGCGTTGCAGCCCGGAGCATGGTGACCGGCGGGCGACTGCGTTTGATGTTGACGACTTTGGAAACCAGGGTAGGGGAGCCGCCCAGGCCCACCTCCGCCGGCGCCAGGCCGATGTCGTCGAGCGTGTAGGTCTCTATTTGCGCTTCGCGCGCCCGTATGGCATCGCTAAGCGACGCCCGCCGGGCGTGAATGGCGGTTGGCGCTACCGAAACGATACAGGGTACGGGCACTCGCAGCCGCTGGTGGCCGCCTTCGATCATACGCGCCACTTCCAGGTGGTTGCCCTGGTAGTTAACTTCCTCGACAAAAGTTGCCTGCGGAATACCCAGGTTTTCGCCTACCTGCGAGGGCACGTGCGCCGTATCGCCGTCGCTGGTCTGCCTGCCGGCGAAAATGATATAGGGCTCGTCGTTGTTCTTGGGCAGTAATTTTTCTTTCAGCAAAGTAGATATCGCCAAACCGGTGGCGAAAGTATCGGAACCGCCCAGTCGTTTATCAGACAGCAATACTGCGCGGTCGTAACCCAGCGACAGCGCCTTGCGAAGCGATTGTTCGAAACTCCCCGGCCCCATAGATACCACGATCAACTCGGCATCGGGCACTTTGGCCTTGATCTCCAGGCCCTGCTCAAGGCCGAAAGTACAGTCTACGTTAATCATCGACTTGGCCCGCGTGCGGTCCATCAAACCGTCGGCGCCCATGCGCATCTCGGATGGCAGGGGCACTTGTTTCATCAGACTAATGATTTTGAGTGCCATAGCAGTCTACATGTTTACATATTCCGGACCATCGCCGCCGTAAGGAACGGTCCAGGTTACGTTGTGGAAGGGATCTTTAATGTCGCAGGTCTTGCAGTGCAAACAATTGGAGGGGTGCAACACCAGGCTTTTGGCGTTTGTCTTTATGTCGGTGACAATTTCAAACACGTTGGCCGGGCAAAAACCCTGGCAGGGCGCGTTGTATTTGTCGATGCACTCCTGGCAGGTTTGCAGGTCGGGCACTACGATATGGGAGGGTTGTTCTTCGTCGTGTTTGGTACCTGAATAGAATAGGTTGGTTTCTTTATCAAAGGTGGTTTTTTTGTCAAAAACCATTTGCCCCTTGAATTTCGATTGAAATGACGACCCGTTGAGGTGGTCGAGCAGGTGGTAATGCTTGTAATCTTCGGGCATTTCCATTTTTCCGCTGAGGGAAAAACCGCGCCCGCCGGTGATTAACTGCGTGCCGAAATGCATCATGCCGGCGATGAGGTTGGACTTGAATCCCTGCCTGAAATTCCGAACGGGGTAGAGGGTTTTGTGGATCGGACTTTGTCGGAATAGCTTTTCGTAGCGCTGCAGTTGTTGTTGCGAAAAATCGTTTTGCTGTAAGGCCTCAAAAGCTGTTTTTGCGGCCAACATGCCGGAATATATCGCCAGGTGGATGCCTTTCAGGCTGGGCATGGCCACGAGCCCGGCAGAGTCGCCCACGATCATCACGTTGTCGTGGTACAACTGCGGTATGGCGAAAAAGCCGCCTTCCGGAATCGTTTTGGCGCCGTAACGGATCATCTTGCCTCCCGCTATTAGATTGGCCACAAAGGGGTGTTTTTTATACATTTGAAAAGCGTGGTGCGGGTCGAATCCGGGGTCGGCATAGTCGAGGCCTACTGCCAGTCCCAACGCAACCACGGTACTGCTCATGCCGTAGATAAAAGCGCCGCCGAACTGGTCGAGCGACAGCGGGTAGCCCATGCTGTGCGCTACGTAGCCGGCTTCGATGCGACCTTCAGGGATTTCCCATACTTCCTTGACGCCCAGCGAATAGATCTGCGGATTGCGGCCTTTGTCGAGTTGAAAGCGCTGTATCAGCATTTTGGCGAGGCTTCCGCGCGTACCTTCGGCCAGAATGGTCAGGCGCGCGCGCACCCGCGTAGGCGGCTGGTAGTTGGGCATGGGCTCGCCGTGTTTGTCGATGCCCGAAGCGCCGGTAAGCACCCCCGCCACTTTGCCGTCTTCGTACCACAACTCGGCAGCGCTGAAGCCCGGGAATATTTGCACGCCTTTTTTTTCGGCAATGTCGGCCAGCCAACGCGTAATTTTGCCCAGCGAAGCCACATAATTGCCTTTGTTGTCAAAATAAGGCAGGCTTACCGGCGAGGTAAAGTGATGGTTGCGCGTAAAATAAAATACGTTTTCTTTCGTCACCGGAGATTCAAAAGGCATATCCCGCTCCGCCACGTCAGGCAATAACTCGCGCAGCGCCGAAGGATTGACTACGGCGCCCGACAGGATGTGGTTGCCAATGGCGGCGCCCTTTTCCAGCAACATTATTTTTGCCGGCGGCGCTTGATCTGAATTGGTGCGGTTGGCTTGGAGGAGATCGGAAAGGTGAATCGCGGTAGCTAATCCGGCGGGGCCCCCGCCAATAATCAGCATGTCTGTGTCAACGGTTGGTATCTTGCTCATAACCATGAAAATTCAACCCGCTGCGAGCGGATGTATCTGAACGCTACATGGTCAATATAAGATTTTTTTCAATACCTTTTTTTAAAGTCTATCAGAACAATATTTTGAATAGTCGAAAATGATAATGTTATGACAATTGCAAACGGCGTCAACCTTCTCTCCTGATTGCATCTACCGGGGTTAGCCTGGCTGCCTTCCACGCCGGGTACGAACCGAAAACAATCCCGATAATAATAGCCGCCAGTATCACAATGAGCAGCGATTGGGGGTTAAAAGCGGCATGAAACTGCACCTGGGTTGCCATGCGAACAATCGGAATGGCGATTTTTATGGTAAGCATACCCAGGCCAAAACCAATCAAGCTGCCTGAGACGGAGATAGCCAGCGCCTCGGCCAGGAATTGCATCCCGATATCGCTGCGCCGGGCGCCGATGGCTTTGCGGATGCCTATTTCGCGGGTACGCTCGGTGACCGACATAAGCAATACATTCATCACGCCGATGCCGCCCACAACGATGGCGATGCCTGTGATGAGGCCCATCACGACTTTAAACACGCGAATACCTTTTCTCACTTGCTCAACCCGGAATTCATTGGTAAATACGTCGAAGGCGGCTTTGCCGCCGGATATGTTGGCGTCGAGCCAGCGCTCGGCGGCGGCTTTAACCTCGGGTACGCGCTCCACTTTGCCGGTTACCAGGGCGAGGGTAGGGGGGTGCTCTTTTAGTAAATCTTCGTCGATGCGCTGCAAGGGCGTCAATACCCTGGGCGATTCCATGGCTTCGCCGGCAGGGAGGATACCTACGATGGTCAGTGATTGCCGGCGAAAAAGCAAATGTTTGCCTAGCAACGACGACGACTGCCCGCCCCGGGCCAGTTTTTCGGCCAACGAATTGGAAATCACGGCTGTCGAGTCGCCACGGCGGATCTCTTCGGGGCGGAACAACCTGCCGTGGGCTACCTTCAAAGGCTTTTTCAGGTCAAAATTGGTAGCGCCGCTGATCAGCGCCGGGCTTTGAACCGTATCGCCGGCCAATTTGACCATGCCGCTGACAATAGTGTATAGGCCGTAAGCTTTTATATCGGGCGCCAATTGGCGGGCCAATGTGTCGGCTTGAGCCGGCGACAGCCAGGTCGCTTTTTCGCGGGCTATCCACACGCCGTCGATTTTATCCCTGGTTTTGGGGACAATCTCCATCGCCTGCAGGTCGGTGGTGCCCGCTATCTGTTCGCGTCCGTATTTTTCCATGCCGTCGCCCAGGGCCAGGATGGCTACCAGCGCGCCAACGCCGATGACGATGCCTAGTGTAGACAAAAGCGTATGCAGCGGATTGGCGCCCAGTGTGCGAAACGCCATAGATGCCGAGGTGCGAATGAGTTTGAACATGCGATCAGGTTATTGAGGCCTCAATATTGGCGAAAGCAAAATGAAATAACCAATTTTTGGGAAGTAAACCGGTTTTACACAGACGAATGTCACAATCGCTCCAATCGCTGAACCAGCCAGTCTTTGTTGGCCAAGGGCGAAGTGCCGGCAATAAGCGAGGATAGCTCTGCCCTGCGCTGTTCTTTGACAACCTGCGTCAGTGTCGAAGCCTGTATGTTGAACTGGTACAACTTGGCGGCAATTTTGAAAAAATTGACGTTGGAGTTTTTCTGGTAGTCGGATAGTTGCAGGTTGCGCGATAAATACAAGCGCGTGGCCTCCAGCAGCGAGAAAAAAGGCTCGGTTTCCTGTAGCTCGAAGTAGCTTTTGAGTTGGATGATCTTGGCCGACAAGTGGTAGTAAGCATCGTTAAACGCTACTGCTTGCAGCATTTTCAAAGCGTGTTGGAATTCTTTTTTTTCAAAATAAAGGGATGCCAGGCTGAAATGGTAGACGTTGTGGCGGTCTTCAGGCCATAAGTCGTGTTGGTATTTTTCGATAAATGCGGCAGTCCAGCCAAATTCTTTGAGCCGGATGCCTGCCGTGGCAATATTGATAAATGACCATTGGGTGAGATAGCCGTTTTTGAAAATAATTTTTTGCTCGAGCAAAACGCGGTATAGGTCCAGTATATCGCGGTAATAACCGGTTTGCCCCGAGTTGATCTTTTTTACGCAATAATTCAACCCGTAATTATATAAGGTGCGCAATTCGTCGGCTGGAAACAAATGGGCGGCAGCGTCGAGCATGTCTTTCCACTGGCGGTATGGCTCATCCTGGTGTTCCTGGAGCAATTGGAGGGTGTGGAGGTAAACCTGAACTGCCGGAATGGATTGCAAATGCAGGCGGTTTTGGCGACAGTAGCCCAGGATGTCTTCCAGGAAATGGCACTGGTAGCCGGCGTTGACCACCGTATTGCGGCTCACCATATCGCAGGCCGTTCGGAGCTTTTCGATGATGTAGAAGAGGTCAAGCGCGTCGTTTTTCTTTTGCAGGCTTTCGTCGTATTTGCGCGTTTGGCCGATGGCGTAGCGGTCCAGCTTGTCGTAAAGCTGATAGTCGGAATAGTAATAATCGGCGTTGCGCAGGTTGGATTTTTGCTGTAACTGCTGAAAGCGCGCAACATTGCGGTCCACTTGTTCCAGCATTTCTCGCTCCAGCAATTCCGAGAGCAGTAAGTCTTGACGCAGTTGAGGCCGCAGCCGGTATTGCTGCCAGGCCAGGAAGTCGTAGGCCAGGCGTAATAGATCGGATATAACATTATTGATAGCCAGCTCGTCATATGGCGAAGCCTTTCCAAAAACATACTGAAAGGCGAGCATTTTGTCCAGCCGGTCGTTATCATACGCTGGGGCAAAGGGCTGTAACCAGTTGTACAGGCGCTGCGTTTTTTCATTTTTGTTAAAAAAAGGAGAAAAAACCAATTCCCCCAATTTGCTTCGCTCCCGCGTTGTCAATTTTTTTAGTAGAATAATGAGTTTGGCATTTTTCATTTTTTCTATAAATAGACCATAAAAGTACCTTATTATTAGCTATTTAGAGATATTGCATCAATAAAAAAATGCTATAAATTCAAAATATTGTACTTTCCGGGGCCTGTCGGTGAGCATACATTTGTAACATGAAAAATCAGCATTTACCACCGATAAGTTATATCCTATGAAGAATCGAAAATTACTACTGATTGTTTTGCTTTGTTTTGCGGTCTGTTGGTCGTTATTACAAGCTCAAACGAGCCCGTCATGTTTTACGCTTTACACGCCGCCTGTACAAACTACAGCCGGTGCGCAGGTGTGTATTCCGGTGAAAGCCCGCTCATTTGACAATATCATGTCGGCACAGTACACCCACCTTTGGGATACTGGGTTGCTGGAATGGGCGAGTATTGAACCCGGCGATTTGCCTGGCGTATCGACGGCCAACTTCGGCCTTGTCGACGATCAACTCGATGCGGGGCAGCTCACTTTTGCCTGGTTTGACCCCCAGGTACAGGGTGTGAGCCTGCCCGAAGATGTTACGTTGTACCAAATTTGCTTTAACGTCATTGGCAGCGCCGGGCAATACGCCGGTCTTCACTTTGGCGGCGCCCCCGTTCCTGTCGAGTTGATTAACGGCAATTTACAGGATATCGATCGCTACGGGCTCCTGGGTAGTAGCGTGGCAATTGCTGCGCCGTCGGCGCCGCTGGTTATTGAGGCCGGTTGTGTGGAGGGAGGGCCATGCGGAGGCGATACTCCCGCCATTGCAATCGACGTTCAAGGCGGCGCCCCGCCGTTTTTGTATACCTGGAGCGGCCCCAACGGATACAGCGCCTCCTCGGAAGATCTGTTATTTGTATTGCCCGGGACATACAGCCTCACCGTCACCGATGTTTCGGGCAGCGAAGTCCAGGCGCTGTTCAGCGTGCCCGATGGCGGCAATTTTACGGTAGATGCTGTTGTTGTGCAGCCCGGCTGCAATGGGAGCACCGGCAGCATCGACCTGCAATTGCCGCCTGAGTTGGCGCCCTATACTTTTGCCTGGAATACGCTCGAAACAACGGAAGATATAGGCGGGCTCCCTCCCGGTACCTATTCTGTGACTATTACTAGCGGGCAGGGTTGTGCCGCCACGCAAACTTTTGAATTGAGCGCAGAGGAGTTAATCGTTGGTATCACCTATCTGTGCAATGTATTTGCCGACTCAACACAGGTTGAAATTTCCAGCCTGGTATGGGGCGGCGGGCAACCGCCGTATATCTTCCAGTGGAGCAACGGCGAAACCGATACCTCTGATTTGTTTGCCAGTACGGTGGTGGCGTTGCCCGGCGTTTTCGGCGTAACCGTCACCGACCAAACCGGCTGTCAGTTCGTTGACGACCAGATTATTCCGCTATGCGGCAATACGCAAATGCTGACGGCTTATTCCTATGAGTGTTTGTTTGAAAATAATACCTGGACGGCCAATGTATCTGTCGCCGTTTGGGATGGCGGCGTGCCGCCGTACACCTTTATGTGGAGTACCGGCGAAATGACCACAGGCGATTTTGTAAGCACAATCACCGGCCCTGGCAATCAAACCTACGGCGTGACGATTGTTGATGCCTTGGGCAACGCGTATATCCCCGAGTTGGCCGACCCCGATTGTGGCAATCCTGGCGGTACCGACCTCAACCTGCGTTTCGAAACGCCGGTCAATGTAATACCCCCCGAGGGCATTGTATGTCTTGACATTGTTGCCGACAATTTTGAGGATATGGTTTCCGCTCAGTTTTCCGTTGAGTGGGACCCCACGGCCTTTGACTTTGACCACGTCGAGAGCGCTGATTTGCCCAGCGTAAGCGCCTCCAATTTTGGCGATAATCCCTTCTGGCTCAGCCAGGGCAAACTCGGCTTCTACTGGTATTCGCTGCTGAATACGGCCGATTTGGACTATACGCTGCCCAACGGCGGGGCGTTATTCCGCCTGTGCCTGCGCGCCCGGAGTGACGCTGCCGGCGATACCTCGGAGGTGATTTTTAATAACATGCCGACGCCTTTTGAATTTATCGGCCCCGGCGATAATGCCGTACCGTTTGGTTATAGCAGCCAGGTATTGATCGTAGATGAAAGTCCAATGGGCGAATCTGTCACCTTGCAAGCCGGCGACAAACTCGTTGCTGCCGGCGATAATATATGCGTGCCCGTTAGTGCCTTGATTTTCAACGATATCCTAAGCCTGCAATTTTCCATGGTGTGGGATACCAGTCTGGCGCACTTTACCGGGATAGAACTGCTTGATTTGCCGGGTATCAGTATCAACAATTTCGGGCTTACGCAGGCCGATGAAGGCAGGCTTTCCTTTGCCTGGTTCGACCCCGATCTCAGCGGCGAGACACTGCCGGTAGGCGCAGGTCTGTTCCGCGTTTGTTTTGACGCGGGCAATACTCCGGGGACCTCGCCTTTCGCTTTCAGCCAATTGCCCACACCGTTTGAAGCCTATAATACCAATGACGAGTTCGTACCTTTTGTAGGCCTTGCCGGCAGTATTACTGTGGCCGACCTCATCGTGTGGCCCGGCAACGCTAACGACAACGCGCTGGTCAACCATTTCGACCTGTTGCCCATCGGGTTGGCCTATGGCGCCGCCGGTCCGCAACGCCCCAATGCTAATTTGTCATGGGCCGCACAAGGCGCGCCGGGCTGGCAACAAGCAACGCCCAATTCGCTCATCAATTACGCGTTTATCGACACCGACGGCAATGGCGTCATTGATGCTTCCGATACCCTGGCACTGGCGCAGAACTGGGGACTCCAGCCCACGGCAGGATTACTGGCTGAACAGGACAAGCAACTGCCGGCTGTAGCAAATACGCTTGGCACAACGATCTATGTAAAACCCGATACCCTGGCGCTCGGCCAGCCGGCTACCTTGCAGATCATGTTGGGTGACATTGACAACCCTGCCCTCGATGTTTACGGCCTTGCTTTTTCTATCATTTACGACCCCGACGCCGTGGTAGCCGGCAGCGTATACGCCACTTTCGCCGAATCATGGCTCCGCCAACCGGGAGGCGACCTCATAGCGGTTGCCCGCGAAGACAACGGCAATCACCGCATTGACATCGCCATTAGTCGTATTGACGGCCTCAATACTTCAGGTAATGGCCCCGTCGGACAGTTACACCTCACTATCGAAGATGTGATCTTTATGCGCCAGGATAACTACGAGATGTCGTTCAGTATTGAAAACGTACAACTGATTAATGCCTCGGAAGAGGAAATCTTATTGGTTCCGGCAACGACGACCTCGGTAATTGGAACGGTTACTTCCGCCTACCAACCGGAGTTGGATCAACAAATCAAGGTATTTCCTTCACCTACGAGCGACAAGTTGTGGATACAAGCCAACGGGACCGAAGTTCAGCAAGTCATTTTATACAACAGTTCAGGTCAGGTAATCGAGCGCTGGAATCAACCTGCCTCAGTGTTGGCATTAGGCCGTTTGCCTGCCGGCCTATATCGTCTGGCTGTAATTACGGATAAAGGCGTGGTTCGAAAGTCAGTTGTAAAACATTGACATCCGGTTTTTTAATAAAAAAAATATTATTCCATATGAAACAGTTGCGAATCCTTACGGCTATTTCAATACTACTATTGTCCTTGACGGCAGCTATGGCACAATCGCCAACCGCCAATATTTCCGGCCAGGTCAATCTGGTGTCCGGCGATCCATTTTCAGGTGTAGACGTCGTGCTCTTAGATGACCAAGGCAACCAGGTAGCGGCGGTACAGACCGACAATAACGGGGCATACCTGTTTGCCGGCATACCCACGGGAGTTGCGTATTCCCTGGCCCTCAGCAGTGCCGACAATGAGCCGCTCAACGGCGTCACTACATTTGACGGGGTGTTAATAGCCCGGCACATCCTCGGTATTCAGTCTTTAAGCACGCCTTATCAGATAATTGCATCTGACGTAAATGGGAGCAATACCGCTACTACATTTGATATAGTACTGATCAGAAGGTTGGTCCTGGGCATCACCCAGTCGCTTGATATTCCTCATTGGCGTTTTGTGCGCGCCGATCTGGCATTCCCCGACCTGTCGCAAGTATTTCCCGTACTTCAGGCTGACAATCCCGGTTTTATCCTGGCGGCGGATTTTACCCGCAATTATGTTGCCATTAAAACAGGCGATGTAAACGGTTCCGCCATAGCGCCTTAAAAGTCGCTTTCATCAATTGGACAACCCGGCGAATATCCCCATGCTCGCCGGGTTGCTTTTTTAATACATACGGTATCTATTTAGGTTGACCNNGGGGGTGTGAGTAAGGGGATCGTTACTACATACGCAGATTTTTTGTGACAAACGGTACATGATGAAGTATTCTGTTTTTCTCCGATGTTCTCGCAAACCGCCTTATTTTGGGGGTGTAAATAATGCGTATGCCATGAGAACAATAGTTTTTTTGCTTATACTGCTTTGCGGGCAGGTAGCCCCGGCCCAGTCTCACCAGGAATACTTTCCCGATCCCGATACGGCTATTCAGCGCCGGCTGGAGGAATGGAAAGACCTCAAGTTTGGTTTACTCATGCACTGGGGCCCATACAGCCAGTGGGGTATTGTAGAAAGCTGGAGTATCAACCCCGAAGACCTCTCGTGGGCTACCGGCGCCCGCAAACCCGGCGTAGCCGACAATTACTACGACTACCTCAAGGCCTACGAAAACCTCAAAACCACCTTTAACCCCGTTCAATTCAACCCCGAAAAATGGGCTGCGGCAGCCAGGGGCGCCGGCATGAAGTACATGGTTTTTACCACCAAGCACCACGACGGCTTTTGTATGTTTGACTCCAAATACACCGATTACAAAATCACCGACCCCGCATGCCCTTTTTCGTCTCATCCCCGCAGCAATATTGCCAAAGAACTGTTTGACGCCTTCCGCGAAGCAGGTATGTGGGTGGGCGCTTATTTTTCAAAACCTGATTGGCATTGCGATTATTATTGGTGGAAAAAATTTCCGCCCGCCGACCGCCACTGCAACTATTCTATCGAAAAATACCCGGAACAATGGGCAAAGTTCACGGAATTTACCCACAACCAGATCAATGAATTGGCGAGCGATTACGGCAAAATCGATATCCTGTGGCTCGACGGCGGCTGGGTGCGAAAACTGACGGAAGAGCAAGTTAATGAAGGGCTCAAAGAACGCTATGAGGGCGTTCGTTTTTCCAGAAATATTCAGAGTCAGGACATCGACATGCCCCGGCTGGTTCGCGAGGTGCGAAGCAAACAACCGCACCTGATCGTAGTAGACAGGGCGGTGCCGGGCGAGCAACAAAACTACCTCACGCCCGAGCAACACATCCCGGAAACAGGGCTGCCATACCCGTGGGAAACCTGTATGACCATGGCCTCGAGTTGGAGTTATGTGCCCAATGATGTGTACAAACCGACCAATGAATTGATCGAAAAACTGGTAGACATAGTGAGCAAAGGCGGCAATTACCTGCTCAACATCGGTCCGTCGCCGGAGGGTGAATACCACGATACGGCTTATGTACGCCTCCACGAAATCGGCCAATGGATGAAAGACAATAGCGAGGCCATTTACAATACCCGCATGTACGCCGTTTTTGGCGAGGGCGACAAGATCCGGTTTACCCAATCTAAAGACGGCAATACGCGGTACGTATTTTTATTCGACTATCCGGAACAACCGCTTCTATTGACTAAAATTTCGATGAATGAAAAACAACGCGTAACGCTGCTGGGCGCCGGCAAATCGCTGAAATGGCGTCAAACCGATCGGGGATTGGAAATTACGCTGCCAGAAGCGTTAAAAAAAAGCGGCAACCACGTATGGGTACTGAAGATAGCTACGCCATCCAGTGATAAACCAGCAAACTCGACAAATAAGCAAGGCCGGTCATAAACAGGAATTGCACCAGCGGCCATTTCCAGCTTTTTGTTTCGCGTTTTACTACTGCCAGCGTACTCATGCACATCATGGCAAATACGTAAAAGATGAGTAGCGAAGCAGAGGTCGCCGGGTTATAAACGGGTTCGCCAGTCACCGGGTCTTTTTCTTTGGCGAGCCGGTCGCGCACCGTCGTTTCATCATCAACGCCGCCAAGGCTGTATATGGTGGCCATGGTGCCTACGAATACTTCGCGGGCAGCAAATGAAGTGATCAGCGCAATACCGATTTTCCAGTCAAAACCCAGAGGCTGTATGGCGGGTTCGATAATACGCCCCAACTGTCCTGCAAAAGAAGCTTCCAGGCGTTTGGAGGCGACCAGGTTGTCGCGGTGGAGCTCGTCAAAACCATATTGGGCAGACTGTTCCAGCGCCGCTTTTTCAGCGGCAGCCATACTGCCGGGAGGGCCGAAACTGGCCAGCGCCCATAGTACAATAGAAATAACAATGATCACCTTGCCGGCTTCAACGACAAAAGTCTTCGACTTTTCCCACACCGTCAGCCATACGTTGCGCATCAGCGGCGCCCGGTATTCCGGTAGCTCGAGCAGCAAAAAACTGCGCTCGCGCGACCGCAATATCCATTTGAAAACAAGCGCAGCTACCAGAGCCGCTACAATGCCGAGCAGGTAAAGCCCCATAAAAGCGAGCCCCTGAAGGTTAAATACGCCCCAGATATACGCTTCCGGTACTACAAAGCCGATTAATACCGTATACACGGGGATTCGCGCCGAGCAGCTGATAAACGGCGTGACCAGTATAGTAATCAGGCGTTCTTTCCAGTTTCCGATGGTGCGCGTACTCATCACGGCGGGGATGGCGCAGGCGCCCCCGGAAATCATAGCCACCACGCTGCGCCCATTGAGGCCGAACACCTGCATGATCCTGTCGAACAAAAACGCCGCGCGGGCCATGTAGCCCACCTCTTCGAGCAGGGTAATGAGAAAAAACAGGATGGCAATTTGCGGCACAAAAACTACAATGCCGCCCAGGCCGGCCAGCAGGCCGTCAATAATCAAACCGCTTAGCCAACCTTCCGGCAACCACTGGCGCACCAAATCGCCGGCATATGCAAAAAGCGCTTCGATAGCGTCCATCGGATAGGCCGCCCAGGCATAGATAGCCTGAAAAACAAGCATCATAAGCCCGAAAAAGATCAACAAACCCGCCAGGCGATGCGTCAGGATAGCGTCGAGCCGGGTGGTAAGAGCGCCCACGTTTTCCTTTACGCTCAAGATGGATTGGCGCAACATCGGCGTGAATCGGTCGTAGCGATCCATCGTTTCTTCAACCTGGCTATTGAGGCTCTGAAAGTGTTGCTCCCGCTCAATTTCCGCTAACTCGGCGCGTTGGGCATCAGAGAGGTGGGGCAGCCATCTGTAGTGGTGGGCGGCTAGCAGGGCCTGGTAGTTGTTGAGCGAAGGCAAGCGCTGTTGTACCTGTCGGGCGATGACAGCCTCTGCAGGAGACAGGCGGTAAAAGGGATTATTTGACAAAGAAGGAGCGCCCAGCGTTGCCCATTCGGCCAGCAATTGCTTGAGCTGGTCAATGCCGGCTCCCGTTCGCCCGCTTATCGCTACTACAGGGCCGCCGAGTTGTGTTTGCAAGCGGCCCAGGTCAACTTTTACGTTTTCTTTTTCCGCGATATCCGACATGTTAAGGGCTAAAATGAGAGGCAAGCCCAGGTCCATGAGTTGCGTATACAACAACATGTGCTTGTCCAGCTTGGTCATGTCGGCCACGTATATTATCGCATCGGGGTAATTGTCGTCTCCCGGGTGCGTCAGTGTTTGAACTACAATGCGCTCGTCGTCGGAATGCGGATAAAAACTATAAGTACCTGGGAAATCGATGATTTGAATGGAGAGCTGGTCGCCAAGCGCAACGAGCCCCGTTTTTTTATCGACGGTAACCCCGGGAAAATTTCCCACCTTTTGGCGCATGCCGGTGAGTTGATTAAATACGGATGATTTTCCGCTGTTGGGGTTGCCAATTAAAGCAACTTTTTTTATTGACATTATTTCATCACGATGCATGCCGCCTCTTCTTTGCGCAAAGCGATAAGCTGGTTGTCAACCTTCACGTATAGCCCTTCTCCCCAGGGGGAATATCGCAACACTTCTACCTTGCTGCCAGGCAATACGCCCATAGCAATCAGTTTGGCGCCTACTTCATTGCCGGCATAATAGGCAATCTGGCCGCTGTTCCCCGGCGTGTAATCTGCCAACCGCTTTCCTTCCTTGCTTGTTGCTACCACGTCGCTTATTTTGATTTAATCTAATTAGAACTTGTATGCTGCGAAAATAGCAAGTTTTGCACTTACGGTAAGCGATTAATATCACCAAAAGAAAAAATTACCCAATCTTGACGAAGCGGTAGTTGTTTTTTGGTAAAAACAGCATACCTAAAATTGGGTAGTTGCTGGTTGTGCGCAACCGATAACGCGCAACCGGCTAATTTCCAGGACTCAGAATTTTTTCCAGGATTTTGAGCGTAATGAGATAAGTGGGTTTTACGCCGTCGAGGCCGAGGCTTCCGGAAGCCAGGGTATGGCCGGTGAGCAGGGGGTTATCAGAGGCGTAATAGGCGTATCGAAGCACCACGTTTTCTGAAATATTATTACGGATTTTAGATGCGGCCTGGATAGCTTTTTGGTAGTGGGCGCCCTCCATTTCGAGCCCAATAGCTTTCCACGATGAATGGAGGAAATACTCCAGCACGTCCTTGTTTTGGAGCGAAGTGCCCAGCACCGTAATCATGGGGCCTTCGCAGACGGCCAGTCCGCGGCCTTCAAAATCGGCGGCGTGAAAGTCGTTCTGGAAAGGATAATTATCGGCGGTGCCTTCAAATATATGGGCGGTAGGCACCATAATGTCGCCTTTATCGCCTTCGAGGATGCCGGCTTTGCCCATCACAGAAATTGAAGCCACATTCAACATTATCGTTTTTCCCTCCTCTTCAAAGGGTTTGAGCAACTCATCCATGGTTTCGTAGGCTTGCTCGCCGAAGGCGTAATCCATCATGACGATGACCGGTTTTTCGCTTTCGAGGAAGGCCTTGTCCCATTTCAGTTCGGGCGACATTCGGCTGAAGGGCATGGCGGCGGTATCGAACAATTGCACCGTTATGTTGGTGCCGCTGGTATCTTCGAGTTGCACCATGCCGTTTTGCAGGGCGTAGGTTTCCACTTTCTGGCGCCAGGCGCCGTGTTCTTCCATACTGAGTTCGCGAGCCATTTCTTCAATGGCGACCTGCTCGTTAAATTGCTTTTTCAGTGCGGGATAGGCGAAAAAACTGTTCATCACGCTGTGGGGGTTGGCGCTGATGATATGCAGAGGGCGGTCGAGCCAGCCGTTTTGCTGTAGGGTTCGTTTGATGTGGTAGGCCCAGAGTTCGCCATAGTAGTGGTGGCCGATGCGTTCGCGCAGGGCGGAAGAAAAAGTAATCTCGCGGTCGCCGTCGCCTTGTTCTTCTTCAATCGAAAGGCGGCCCAGCCAGTACGTAATGCGGAATAGGCTATTCACATGCGGGTCGGCCTCAAAGCGCTGGCAGGCGATGGCAGTTTCTTCGTAGGTGCGCCCCAGCAGGGTGCTGAGATAAGTATAGGCCACTTCAATGTTAAAAGGCTCTTCGTTTTCCTCTTTGCGCACGATCTCCTCCAGCAGTTGCCACTCGCGGCGTTTGTGGTCGCGGTAGTCGTCGCTGTTGCGCCTGATTTTTTCGGCTTCCACAAACATAAACGTGAGGTGGGTGAGAATGTCATAAATATCGCTTCGCCCGCGGGTCATCTCAATAAACATCTCCTCCTGGTCTACATGGTAGCAATTTCGGCGGCGTTTGGGCGGAATGATGGGGGTAAAGCCGCTTTTTTCGAGCCCTTCGCGGGAGATCAGTTTGATATAGCGGCACTGCTCGATGCCTTTTGGCAATCGCTGGAATACATAAAGCAGGCCCTCGAGCTCTACGCGCTCCGGGTCGGAGATGGAGCCGTAGATTTCGGGGCGCAACACCATCAGGGCTTCTATCATGGCTTCGCCGGAGATACCCAGGGGTTTATAGCCGCCGCGGATAAAAAGGTGGCGCATGGCGATGTACAGGCGTTGAATGGCTGCGCTGGATTCCTGTGCGCGCGTACGGGGTGTGATGAAAGCGGGCATGCGAGTAATTTTGGGGCAAAGGTAGGGAAGTTTGGGGATGTTGCAATTCGGTCAGTAGCATGGAGTTTACTTCGCCTGATTTTTACTCCATTGCCAAAGCGCTTTATCTAATGTTCGCATAGAAACTCCATTTTCTTTAGCTATTTTTCGAGTAGCGAGAACATACGCCCACCAAAAATTAAAGTCATAATGCTTCGGCTGCTTGACGCCCAAGGCTTCTAATGCCCGAAAATCCAAGACAGGATAATGATCTGCATGAAAAAAATGCAAAATCACCGATGCCGTCGGGTACTGCACTCCTTCCAGCAACAACAGCGAACCAATTCGCAACAACTCGTTGTCTGTCGAAAAGCAAACTTTTGTGATGGCTTCCACATCGGCTTCTTTATTTTTATTCACCAGGGATTGGCTCCTCGGCGTTTTCCAACGACATACGATTTTTAGCTCATCCAACGTCAGGTACCGGCGCTTGTCGATATCCGCGTTCAGATCATTTAATATCTTCTCGTCGCCTGGATAGTCGAATTTTTCGGCAAGAACGGGGATTTCGGATGAGGGGAATTGGAGGTGGAAGGGCATTTTTCTCCTTATTATATTGCTGAATAGGATACTTGGATGTAATAAACGAATAGATATACATTACTGCAACAAGTTCAAAAATATTGATAAACATCCTCTTTCACAACAACAGCCCCCCATCTCCCCAACGCCTGAATTCCAACGGAAAATCGGGGTACGCCTCTGTGAATTTTCGGTACTTATTGGGATTTGCTTCTGCAGGGCTGAATTTCGTCTCTATAGCTTTGCCCCCAAAAGCCGTTTCTTCCACCACAAAATCCACCTCATTGCCGTCGGCTGTTCGCCAAAACTTGATTTGGTCTTGTGCATACTGTTCTGTCAACCGACGATAAACGTAATTCTCGAGCAATGCACCTTTATCCATGCGCTGTTCCAGTGGCGCAAAATAATTGACCAGCGCATTGCGAAGCCCCAAGTCGCGAAAATAAGGCTTGGGCATTTTGACTAATTCTTTGCGCAGATTCTGAAAAAACGGACGGACCAAGCTAATGTGAAAGCACTTCTGCAGCACATATAGGAATTGGTCGATAGTAGCTCGTGGAAGCTGTAGCGTATTTGCCAACTCATTGATATTAAGCAAGTTCCCCACTTGTGCAGCTAATAGCATCATTACGCGATAAAATCTGGTTTCGTCTGAAATGCCCGATTCCAGCATATCGCGTTTTACGAAAGAATCTTTCAAATCTTGCAGGCGCTCTATTTTGTGCTTGGGGCTGTTTTCGAGTACTACTGCCGGGTAACCGCCGTAAGTCAGATAGTTTTCGAGGGCGGCCCACAGCCGGGCTTCGGCGGTAGACTTTTCGATTTCGCCGGAGCGTAATCGCAGAAGCTCCCGTAAGTCCGATTCTTCTCCACGAAACGTTAAAAACTCTTCGAAATCAAGTGTTTGTAACTCGAATATTTTTTTTCTGCCGGCAAGCGAGTCTTTAAATTGGCGGTCAATATAAAAGGCGCTGCTGCCCGTTGCCACAATTTTTAGCTGCTCGGCATGTTCGTCGTAGAGCAGTTTGAGGAAATTGGTGGGATCAGACAGATATTGAATTTCGTCAATCAGCGCAAACATACGCCCCTCGCTCAGACTGGGCAGATACTTAAATATGTTTTCAGGGTTTTGGTCGAGGTCGATCAAGATGTCTTTGCGTTCGAGATTAATCATGACCATAACCTCGCCCGAAGCGGTGAGCGCGTCAGCCAGTTGTTTCAGTATGGTGGATTTGCCGGTTTGCCTTGCGCCAATCAGCACGGTCATTTCCCGGCTAAGCAAATGCTCGTATAACTCGTGGTACTTTTTTCGCAACATAACGAGATAAATATCGGATAATTTTTACATAAAGTGAAAAATTATCCGATATTTTTTTTCAAATCCCCGCTTACATTTGCACTACCCACCCGCAGTCCAACATTCAACATCAAAAATCAAACATCCAAAACATCACTCCCTCACCACCTTCCCGCTCTGCACCCGGTTGTCGCTGCTCAGGCGGTAGAAATAAACGCCTTTGGGCAGGTCTGACAAAGCGACGGAATGGCGCAATTGGCCATTGCCGGTCCACTCAAAGCTTTTCAGCTGCCGGCGGGCAGTGTCGTAGAGTTCAAACCGGACCGGCCCCTGGGGCGCCTCATTCCATTCCAGCGTTAATTCGCTTTTAAATGGGTTGGGGAATACGCGGGCGCCGGTGTTGTTAACTGGTTGCGACACGTCGGTGGCGAGTTCCAGGGCGCGTTGCACGGCGGCCAGGGCGTCGATGCGGCCATAGCCGTAAGACTGGTTGGGCACATTGAGCCCGGAGGTATTGCCGCAATCCTGCACGGCCTGCATGGGTACGGCGGTTTCTTCGATAATCGTCTCAATAGTTTCCACCTGGCCTGCCAGTTCGGGGTTGGCCGAGATGATCAGCGCCACAACGCCGGCCACGTGGGGCCCGGCCATGCTGGTGCCGTTAAAAGAGGCGTATTGGCCGCCGCGGATTGCAGAGCGCACGCCCACGCCGGGCGCCGATACGTTGGGTTTGAGCCTGCCGGAGCCGTCAACGGTTACCGGTCCGCGGCTGCTGAAGTTGGCGATGGTATCGGTGGCGCGGGTAGCGCCCACGGAAAACGAATTTTCGAACATGGCCGCCGGGTTGTTCACCGACTCGCAGCCGCTGCCGCTATTGCCGGCCGAGACCACTACCACAATGCCCGATGCTTTGAGGTTGTTGACAACCGTTTCCATCAGGCTGAAATTGGAAGGGTTGCAGCCTTCCACCGGGGGGCATCCCCAGGAGTTGTTGATCACGTGGGGCGACCTGGAAGGATCGGGGTTGGCATTGTTGAGATCGGTAGGGGCCAGGAAAAACTCGAAGCACTCGATATACGTGGCGGGGCTTCCCCAGCCGCGTTCCATATTGCGGCAGGCTACCCAGCGGGCGCCGGGCGCCACGCCGATCTGGTTGCCCTGGCCGTCGTCGCCTACCATAGTACCCATTGTATGGGTGCCGTGGTTGTTGTCGTCGCAGGGTATCATCGAGCTTAGCCCGCAGGGATTATTGGCGGGGTTTTGGGTTGAATCCTGGTTGAGGGGGCTGAGCTCGTGGATGGCGTCGTGCCAGTTGTAATTGTGGTCGGCGGCGGCGCCGTCCCAGCCGCGGTATTTATTTTTGATAGCGGGGTGTCCCCATTCGTAGCCCGTGTCGGCGCCGGCGACAACGGCGCCCTGGCCGGTGAAACCCAGCGCCCATACATCGTCGGCGTTGATGCGTTCGAGGCCCCATTCAATGAGGTCGCGGCTTTCGAGTACCGCCGAGGGTTCGTCGACGGATTCCGTGACGCGCACCGGCGAGTTGTCGATGATGGCTTTTACCTCGGGGCGCTCGGCCAGTTCGCGAATCAGGGCCAGGTCGCCTTTTGCATAAATAGCGTTAACGATAAAAAAGGAGCGGTGCGGCGCGCGGCGTTGTTGCAGCAGTTGCAGCAGCGGCGCTTGCGTGCGTCGGGCGTGCTCGCTGAGTTGTTGATAAACATATTGGCCTTTTTGATTTTTGGTGCGCTGCGCCGACATAGCCGGCAAGTCGGCCTGGCTATTCAGCATGACGATAAAATCTGCTAGCTGCGCGGATTCAACGCGGCGCAATAAAGCCTGGTCGACTTTTTCCTTCCAGAAATCGCCTGCGGGCAAACGCCAGTTCCAACCGGCTATCAATACTATTGCGAACAACCACATTTTTTTCATAAAGCCATTTCTTTTTGCGAAATGCAAATTTGCAAATATTATTCACGTTCAGCGAGATCAACTGTATATTTTGCCAATAGCTGACGCCGGCTCATTTTTCTTAACAGTCCTTTTCCTGTTGAAATACCCCCCTTTTTTGCACATATACAGACCGTATCATAAAAGAGGCCGAAAACGCAAAAATATTTTGCACTATTTGCCCCTATCTTGCGTTTTTAAGACAAACGAAGCCCAAAGTAACCAAACGAAGATATTTATTTGGTTGCAGCGCAATCGCTGCGGCCTCGCCTGTATTTTGTTCCTGATGAAATGGTAATCTCCCCCACCGTCATTTTTCAGGAAAGGGAAGCAGGCAGAAAAATGGTTATCCGGTTATTGGGTTATGCGAAATAAACTCAAATAATCAAATCGCCGAATAACCGAACAAAGTGAGTCTTTTTTTAAACTGAAAACCGATTTAAGTACATGAAAAAAACACTTACCACCCTCTGGGCGGTTATGGCTATTGCCGTATGCCAGGCCCAGACCGAGAGCCGGTTGCTGCGCCCGGCGGAATTAGTTTCCCAACACAAACAAGGGCAAGATGTAGATTTCGAGCGCATTCAGGTTTTTTCGGCCTGGACGGCAGAGCGCAATGCCGACCCTGTTATCGGCGACGCGCGTATTGCCCGCGTAGACCAGGAGCAACTACAGGCGCTGGTAGCTACGGCGCCCGCGCAACTTGCCATGCAAGTGCCCCAACCCGCCGGCGCCATGCTGGAACTCGAATTAGTCAGGGTTGACCTGTTCAGCGGCGATTTTTCGGTAATTGAAAGCGCTACGAATGCGCCGGTAAAAGTTGAGCGCGGCGTGCACTACCGGGGTATTATCAATGGAGATCCCAACTCTATCGCTGCCGTCAGTTTTTTTGACAACGAAGTGATGGGCATGCTCAGCGCTCCGGCTATCGGCAATCTGGTGTTGGGCAAAATGGAAAAAACCGACAAAGACGGCGAGGCGTCCTACATCGTGTATAAAGACGATGGCTTGTTTGCCCAGTTGGGTTTTTACTGCGGCACGGCTGACGCCGACACGGGTTACGCCCCCGAGGAATTACACGGCACAGTAGACCCCCGCAGCGCCGGCGATTGCGTGCGCATTTATTTTGAGGTCGACAATGATATCGTGGTTAATAAGGGCGGCGTAACCGGCGCAACCAACTACGTGACCGGCATTTTCAACCAGGTAGCCACGCTTTACGCCAACGAAAACGTTAGCGTAGTGATCTCTCAAATTTTTGCCTGGAATACGGCCAGCCCATACAACAGCACTTCGAGCGCAGGCATGCTCACCCAGTTTCAGAACTACCGCACCAGCTTTAACGGCGACCTGGGCCAGTTGCTTTCCTACAAGGCCAGCGGCGGTATCGCCGTATTGGCGGGGCTTTGTCATCCGTATAATCTGGCGCGACTGAGTTTCGCCAGCATCGGCGCCACTTATGCCAATGTGCCTGTGTATTCTTTTACGGNNACGCACGCCTGCGTGTGGAACGGCAATAATACGGCCATTGACGGCTGTGCGGGATTCTCCGAGGGATCCTGCGCGGTAGGGCCGATACCCAGCGGCGGCGGTACCATCATGTCGTATTGCCATATCACCAGTACGGGCATCAACCTCAGCAAAGGTTTTGGGCCCCAGCCCGGCAACGTCATCCGCAATCGCATTGCCAATGCCACCTGTACGCAACCTTGCAGCACGGGCGGCGGCGGCGGTACCGGCGGCGGAGGAGGCGGCGGCAGCGACGATGACTGCGACGACCTCAAAGTATTCCTGACGCTGACACTCGACGATTTCGGCACAGAAACATCCTGGAAAATCAAGGTGGCCGGCGATACAACCGTGTTGTTCAGAGGAGGGCCTTACGCCAAAGGACTGGCCGGCACTACCGTGCGCGATACGTTCTGCCTGCCCCAGGGCTGTTACGACTTCATTATGATGGACAGCTACGGCGACGGCATCTGCTGCAACTACGGACAGGGCAGCTATTCGCTCAAAGACCAGGAAGACAACCTGCTCGCCAGCGGCGGCAGTTTTGGATTCGAAGAAATGAAAAATTTCTGCCTGCCATACGACGGCGGCGGCGATGACAACACCTGCGTAACCGTCAATTTCAACGACTATGCGATCAATCCCTTCGGCACGGGCAACGACTTCGGTACCTACCAGTTGCTCAACGGCGGCGTGGTGCTCAAAGTACAAAACAACGCCTGGAAAACCATAGCGTTGAGCTACAACGTGACGCCCAATACCATTATGGAGTTCGAATTCGGCTCTACGCTGGAGGGCGAAATTCACGGCATCGGTTTTGACAATGACGATTTGTTGTCGTTTAATACCACCTTTAAACTACACGGCACGCAAAACTGGGGTATTTTGAACTACGACAATTACCCCGGCGGCAGTATATGGGTGAAATACACCATTCCCGTCGGGCAATTTTTTACCGGCGTTTTCAACAGACTGGTTTTTGCCGCCGACAACGACAGCGGCAATTATCAGGGCAATTCCTATTTCCGCTATATCAAAATTTACGAAGGCGCAAATGGCTGCAACGGCAACCTCGGTGATGGCGAAGGCCAACAACAATTATTGACAACCGATCAGGCCGGCGCTATTCAGTTGTATTCCCCAACCCAACTGCCGATGCCTTAAATATCACGTTTGAAGGCTGGGAAGGACCGGTGCATTTGCGCGTTTACAACTCCCTGGGGCAATTGGTACACCAACAGGCCGCCGGCGTGTTGGAGGGGATTTTCAGCGAAACCCTGTATCTGGGCGATCTGCCGCAAGGCGCCTACTACCTGCAAGCTGATAACGGCAGTGAAGTGCAGTCGTCGACATTTGTGATTTCCAGGCATTGACATTTTACACATGATATCCACGGAAGGGGGCTGCTTCGGTTTGAGGCGGCTCCTTTTTTCGTAACAGTTTAGCGATAGTGTTTAGATTATTCTACTTACTGCTAAGCCCTCCTAAATACTTACCTTTTTTTATTAAATTAAAAAATACCGTAACTTCGTCCGCCAACATTTGCAAAGGATTCAGCGTTATTTTTGCAAACAAACAAAACAACGGAACCGATGAAGAAGATACTATTGCTGGTAATGGTCGCTGTTTGTTGCAACTGTCTTGCCGTTGCACAATCGGAAGCGCGTTTTACGGTAACGGTGAGCACCGATTCCATTTTGTTAGGTAATTATTTTGAGGTGAAATTTACCCTTGAAAATGCGCAGGGCGAGCAATTTGAACCGCCGGCCTTCACCGACTTTGACGTAGTTAGCGGCCCCAATACAGCCTCCAGCTTCAGCATGGTGAACGGCAAGGTAACGCAAAGCTTATCCTATTCCTATTATCTTGAACCCCGGGACATCGGCAATTACTACATTCTGCCCGCAGCCATCCGCGTTGATGGCAAAGTATTGGAAACCCTGCCCCTGGAGGTCATGGTAGTGCCCAACCCGGAAGGCATCAGGCAGGCGCCGGGGTCGACGCGTTCCAGGGGCGCTTGGCCGGACGAATGGCTGAAGGAGTCGCCGTTTTTTTCCGAGCCTGCCCCGGAGCAACAAAAACCTGAGCGGGAAAAGGCCTCGCCCGGAAAAAAACGCAAAGTATACAAACTGTGACCAACACAAGACCTGCTATATTAATTGAGTATCTCCGCGTCTGCTTTTGGATAGCGGCCTTATTGTGTTATCCTATGGCAGCCGGCGCACAGGGCAGGCCCGTTTTTACGGCAAGCGCCGATGCGCGGCAGATTTTGCTCAACAGCTTCGTGGAGGTCACCTTTACGCTCGAAGATGCGGAGGGCCGAAATTTTCAGCCGCCGGCTTTCAAAGATTTCACGGTCGTATCCGGCCCCAATCGTTCGGCCACAACTACCTTCATCAATGGAAAGCTGATGACGAGTTCGGGTTATGGTTACACCTTAAAACCCCGGCGACTGGGCAAACTGACCATAGGCCCGGCCGGCATACAGGCCAACGGCAAAACGCTGTATACCGAACCGCTGGCAATCGAAGTGCTCGATAGCAGGCAGGTCGGCGGCGGGGCGGGGGAGCCATATTACCTTGAGGCCGAAGTAACGCCGAAATCAGCCTGGATAGGACAGCAGGTCACCTTAAACTATAAGCTATACGCAGAAAGCGATGTCAGCAGTTTCAACCCCATCGGCGAGTCGAAATACGATGGTTTTTATGTTGAAGAAATCAGGCGTTTTGACGCGCCCTGGCAGCGGGAAATAAAAAACGGGCGGCAATACAACACAAAAACGCTCAAGCGCATGGCTTTGTATCCTCAGCGTTCGGGTGGGCTGGAAATCGCTCCGTACGAAGTACAACTCAACATCGTGGCCGGCGATCCTGGCGGATTGTCGATGTTTATGCCCCGGCCTGTCAAGCGGGTTCCCGCCGCTACGCCGCCTGCAGTAGTTGAAGTAAAACCGCTGCCGCTGCCCGCGCCTGCTGATTTCAGCGGGGCGGTGGGCAAATACGAGGCTGTATTCGGAGTCAATCTCACCGACCTGACCACCGACGACGCCCTTTCGGTGACCATCGCCATTGACGGCGACGGCGACCTGAAGCGCCTGCAGGCGCCGCCGGTTGATTTTCCCGACGCTTTTGAAGTATAC